>Ga0209208_10001414_pt1 | contig 33728 bp, 24 predicted proteins | sample S1TSphfallax_3_FD_187694 | JGI IMG/M metagenome (GOLD analysis project Ga0209208, IMG submission 187694) | Host-associated microbial communities from peat moss isolated from Minnesota, USA - S1T2_Fd - Sphagnum fallax MG (SPAdes) (version 2) | ecosystem: Host-associated > Plants > Peat moss >...
ATACACAGGTTGATAACCAGTGGGTATCTGTCCCTAATTCGGAGAAGCACCCAACACTACAATAGACCATGCACATACCATGTAACCCGACCTAGGCTTGGTATTGGTACAAGGCTGGTATTGCTGGCTTGCCTAGGGTTATACCAACCTGGTAGGATGCATGATCCTTCAATACCATAGCCTACCAGAGCCAAAGACCAGACTATATACCAGACCAAGGCTTGGTATTGGTACAAGGCTGGTATTGCTGGCTTGCCTAGAGTCATACCAACCTGGTATGATGCATGATCCTTCAATACCATAGCCTACCAGAGCCAAAGACCAGACTCTATACCAGACCTACACTGGAGAGTACCTGAATTATGAAAAGGGCACATTTTCCCAAAAACAGTAGCTATTGTCTGTGCAAACGGAAGGATGGACAGTTTTTTGCAGACTGGTTTTGCAGTCTCTCTTCTCTCTCTCTCTCTCTCTCGCAGCAGCTGCTTGCTTGCTTTGTGTTGTAACCAAGGTGCTTTCTCTCTCTCTCGCTCAGAGGTGCAGCTTGCTTTCTGGAGGAATAGCCAAGTTGCTTTCTGTTGCTATCTCTTCTCTCTCATCAGAGGAGAGTTGTTTTGTCCGCTTTCTGTAGAAGAACAACCTGGTGGAGGTGAAGAATAGAAACAATCCAGATGAACTGTTGCAACAAAGAGTGGTGCTGCTGGCGTGGATTTCAACGGGTCTCTGACACAACAAGTTTGCTCACGCGCGTCTCTGTGTGTGTGTGTGTCTGGGTCCCACTTGTCTTTGGCCTCCTCAGTTTCTGCAACTTCAATCTTTTCCTTTTCTCATGTAGTTAGGAAGTCTCTTCTCTCCTCCTTGCGTTTTCGTCCCTTCTCTTTCTTTCTCCAGAACTTGTTTCTACACCCCCACTTGCAGCTCTCCTCGGAACAATGGGGGCGTTAACTAATCACGTTGTAGCCGCAAGGATTTTTTTGGAGCGAGCTTTTTGTTTTAGAAGCCTGGGGCAGCTTGCCTCTTCTCTTCTTGTTCTTCTGTAGCCTGTAGCTTGTATTCAGCTAGTTTTGATTTTTCTTTCTTCTCTGCACTGTGGTTCTGTTCTGTTCTATTCTGTGTCTTTTTTTTTGGGGAAGGTGTTGTATGCATGTGCCGGATGAATTTGCGTGTTTCTTTTGTGATTTTGGATCAGGAGGTTCTGAATTTGTGTTTGTTGCTGCAATCTCTTGTATTATAGCGCTGTAGGTAGTGCTGTGCTGAGCGTCTCAGCTGGTTTGGTAAGATCGATGCGGAATTTTCTAAGCCGGCGGAGTTTATATATATGTTGGAGCTGAATAAGCTGCAAGTGTGATTTGTTGGCGCGTGGTCGAGCTTGCAGTGTGGAGTTTGTATTACGCTTTCTTGATTCACAAAATGGGTCTCGCGGGCGCTCGGCAATACCTTCGTCGCAGGCATTCTCTTTCTACCTGAGATTCTAGTTCACCTACTGCAGCAGCTGGTACAGTAGCTGGCTGCTGCTGGTGACGTTGTTGGGATTCGAGAATCGAGTTCAATTCCCACATCAGTGAGCTGAAGCTTTACAAGAGCAGCGAGCTCGACCGCACAGCTTAGAGATTCGAATAGGTATCTTGAGTGGATCCATCGCTGATCGACTTAGCTGGTATGGAAGGACAAAACCAACAGAAGAGCCGGCGGAATCGATGTTGTATGCGTGCAGCAGCAGCTCAGTGCAGGGTGACGATGAGCAACAGAAGTCTATTGCTGCTGCTGCTCTCGACGACATGTGTTCTCTACTCTCTTATGATCGGGGTACTAGCACAGGACACTTCATTCTCCATGATCCACGACTTCACGCAGGAGAACATGTGTCTGCTGGGTTCCTCCTTCATCCGTCAAGGGGACCTGGAGCTCACGCTGGACTCCACAGTGCTACCCGTGACTTTCAGTGTAGGCAGAGCGCTGTACAGCAACATGGTGCGCTTGCGGGACCCGGCTTCCAACACCGTAGCTTCGTTCCAGAGCGTGTTCGGATTCTCGATCCAGTCCTTGACGGGCGTGGCGGCCGGCGATGGTCTCGCCTTCATCATCGTCCCGGACGACAGCTCCATCGGAAGCTATGGCGGTTGGCTCGGAGTGCTCAACACGACCACGCTGGGGAACCCAAGCTCGCGCACCTTCGCCGTGGAGTTCGACACCTACGACAACCCCAAATTCCAGGACCTGAACTCCAATCACGTCGGCATCGACATCGATACGATGGTGTCGTCCGTCTCTGTGGATGCGTGGGCGGGCGCGGGCATCAACCTCTCGGAGGGTGCTAACCTCACGGCATGGATCGACTATGATGCGGGGATGAAGCTTCTCGAGGTCAGACTCATGCAAAACTCGCTGCAGAAACCCTCATCCCCATTGCTGAATGCAACTGTGGATTTTTCCCAACTCTTCGACGAGTACATGTACGTCGGATTCTCGGCTGCCACTGGCTCTCTCGTCGAGGTTCACACTGTTTACTCTTGGAATTTCACTGCAACAGGTTTGCCTCCTGTGGGTTCTCCTTCTCCCTTGCCAGCAGCAGCTGCAACTCCTCCTGTTGTCGCATCATTTCCACCCAGTCCAGTACAAGCTGCTGCTGCTCCAAACCCGGTGGCGGGTGCGGGATCATCCGCAGCTGTGGGTACCACCAGTGCAAAGTGCCGGGGGCGTGACAAGCTCCAATGTCAGGTCGAGGTGCTGGTCACGGGGTTTTGCATCGGAGTCGGTGGTTTGTTGACGCTCTCCTTGGCAGTGGGGTTGTGCGTGGTGGTGCAACGGAAGCTGCTGCGACGGATGGAGCTCTGCTCGGCGCTTGCTCCGAGTTACTACGACCATGATTCCGGGAGCGGCTTGATCAGCGGGCCCAGGAAGTTCACCTACAAGGAGCTCAGCTTGGCGACGAAGGATTTCAGCTCGCAGAGGTTGCTGGGAATGGGAGGTTCTGGCAGCGTCTACAAAGGGGTAATGCCGGATGATGGAGCTATGGTTGCAGTGAAGTGCATTTCGGGAGACTCCAAAGGCAAGAAGGAGTTTCTTGTTGAGCTTTCAATTATCAGCAAGTTGCGGCATCGTAATCTGGTGCCCTTGCAAGGTTGGTGCCATGGTAAGGGTCAGCTTCTTTTGGTCTATGACTACATGCCAAATGGAAGCTTGGACAAGCTCCTGTTTGCAAATCCAGAGGAATGTGTGCTCTGTTGGGAGAGGAGATCCAAGATTGTAATAGGAATTGCAGCTGCTCTCACCTACTTGCATGAAGAATGTGAACAGAGAGTATTGCACAGAGATGTGAAGGCTAGCAATGTGATGCTGGATGCTTCATTCAATGCACGCCTTGGTGATTTCGGGCTTGCTCGCCTGAGTGAACACAACAAGTCCCCAGAAACAACAGAAATTGTGGGCACTTTTGGATACATGGCTCCCGAGAGCACACGTGTTGGAACACTAACTGAGAAATCGGATGTGTTCAGTTTTGGTGCTGTGACTCTGGAGATTGTGTGTGGACGCCGACCCATCCAAAGGGGAGCAGCAACTCCTCCTGATGAGATTGTTTTGGTGGATTGGGTCTGGGGTTTGCACCAAAAGCAAAAGCTGCTCCAGGCAGTGGATCCAAGGCTAGGAGCTCAACATAATGCTGAGGAAGTCACCAAATTCTTGCTCGTTGGTCTGCTTTGTTCACATCCAGATCCTGATGCCAGACCCACAATGCGACATGTGATGCAAATTTTGAGTGAAGATGCACCATTGCCGGTTGTACCAAGCTCCAAGCCTGTGCCCACATACCTGGCCACTGACCCTTCAATCCGATTACATGACATTATCACAGTAGAACATGATGGATTGTGTTCTTCCAGCACCATCTCTTCCTGTTAGTGGAGCCTTTGACAATCATTAATCAAGGATTGCATTGGTTTTCTTAGACAATGATTGTCAGTTCTGGAGGTTTGACCATCATCAATCTGCAAAACCGTGTTTTCAGAAAACATGATGATCATCTTCTCAGTTCTGGAACTTGGGACAATCAATCTGCAAAAGTGTGTTTTCTCACATGATGATGATGATTGTCAGTTCCAGAGGCAGCTCGGGTCACAATTGATCTGCCAGTCTTGTTTTCTGAGATGCTGGTGATCAATGCCATCAGTTCTGGAGGGAGCTTGGACAGTCTGCTGAATGGTGTTTTCTGAGACAATTCTGGAGTTTAGACAATCAATCTGCAAATCATGTTTTTTGAGACTGTTATTATCAGTTCTTTACTGATGCCAAGCATTAGATTGATGCAGCATTCCTTTCCATGCCGAAGCAATTAGATAAGATGCAGCAGTATTTCTTTTGAACTTCCTTCTTGGAGGGTGGGAAGTCTTAAAGATGCTCTTCAAGAGGTTTTGAGTACATCACTACTGCTGCTGTACAGAGAAGCAAGTACCCTCTTGTTCCTTTTGATGTGGGTGCAAATTGAGGTTTGAAGCTCATTATTTACTAGCAAGCAGGTCCCTTGATTGTTGTACCATAGCACAACTCATTTGATGGCAAATTTGCCTACATAGATAGATAGATAGATCATCACACTGTTTTTGAGGAGGGAATTGCTGCAGTTCAAAAGATGATTGATGATGATGATGTTAAGTTTTGTTCATCCTGACTCTGCATTTTGGTTGAAGCATTTTTACAACTCTTGCTTTTCGAGTATGGGCACCACGGATGGATCCATGTAGATAGATGATTCAAGACATGACAAAGCTCTGTTTTATTTAGAGCAATACAAAGCAGTGTATGGGAGGGACTTTGCAGGTCATGAAAGAACTCAAGAAACTTGTTTTCCTTCACTGAGGAAATGAACCCATGTCTACAGCAATACTGACCAATAGGAATTTTCTGCTGGACATCTAGGTTGACATATGGGTGCTACCCACTGTGTATTAGATGTACACTACTTATACTAAGAATTTGTGTTCAAAATGACGTCAATCCCTTTAATGCATCCAGATCCTGTTGATGTGAATCTGTCAAATTTCTGAGTTCTTTGAACTTTTTGGTACAGCAAGATGTTTCTCAACTTCTTGCCTAATATCTCCAATTTTGAACAATGTTTTTGAATGGGGCTTCAGCAATATGTGTATTTGAAAGTCATGGAAAATGGTCATACACATGCTTCTTCATCTATGCGGTGGCTCCATGCATGCACTTTTGCAATTTGGCAGTGTGGAAGCTGTGGTGGGACCATGAGGATTTAGTCCCAAACTTGCCGGATTTTCCCATTGCTCATGATTTTGGAAGGTTTCTGTTGTAATAGGTACACAAACCTCTATACACAAAAACAAGATCTTGAACTAAGGAGCAAATTTTTCTGTGTTTGTGCATATGAAAGCGGTACAACTCCTGTACAAAATTAATGTGTTGGTTTGAGAATTTGCATTTGAACCCAAGCTACAGTCAATTTTTCAATGGAAGTCCTGTAATGAATTGCTAGTATCAGATCCTAATAGTACTGAAATAATACTGAGACCACCAGAATGAGCTATGCAACATCATCTTCACCACAATATGAAGATCCCATGTGTGTGTGTGTGTGTGTGTGTGTAAGCACTTGGTTCCTATACAATTCAGACCCTATTCAATTCCACCTAACACACAGGTCCACCCACTTTTCTCACCCTACACCCAACTGCTCTTGAGCTACCTTGATATCAAATCTGCAGTACTGCCATACTTGGAATCCGGAATCAGTAGTTGAGGAACTGGGTAGGTTTTAAAGTAGATGAGCTAAGTACTCATGAGATTGCCACCACCCTGTCTTTATGAAGGACACTCACAGAGTGAAGGCATCGCTGAAGATTGCAGTTCTGAATGAAGAATTCAGTCCTGTTTTCCAAGAGGAAAAGAAGGGATCGTGCCATCTAGTACAGTCAGCTAGTAGCTTGTACTCCCATCAATGCATGCAACATGAGAGTGATATACATGCGCAGACCAGGATCAAGAGATATTTCCAGCCTCTCTTTCTTGAGGTTCAATAATTCTTGTTCTCAAGATATCCCAGCTTACACACACCTTCAGCTCCAAGGTAAGCCTCCACTACCACCCTTATTGAAGTCTCTCTCCCTTCAATCTCTTTTTGTCAACCAGATAATAGAACTTTCTTACTTCTTGCTGTCAGGTTTTTGAAAAATTGAGTAGGAGACACTTGACTCTTGTTGGATTGATTGCTTTGCTGCTACATCTAAGCAGCAGGGACACTGAGTGGAGCAAGGGAGTTACAAAGCAGATCAGATGGCAGATCAGAAATATTGTGCAAGACAAGTACTGCAGTGGATGACAAGCATTGTCTTATGTTCAATGTTGATGATGGTTCTTTCCAACAGCCTCATTGAATGCACAGAGGAAGCATTTGTTGACATTCTCAACTTTGTGGGTACTGACCCCATATTCGTTCACTGCCGTTCGAAGGACACGGATCTGGGTATGACCCAGATCGATCCAGGTGAAGACTACATGTTCAAGTTCATGCCCAACTTCTTCGGCTCCACTTCTTTCTGGTGTGAGTTTATCTGGAAAAGCTTGACCCAGGACTTCAATGTCTGGCGAGGGGAAGATTACCTGGATCGTATGCCCTGTGCTGTGACAGGATCCTGTGCCTACAAGGTATCTCCTGAAGGCTTCTACTGGTCCTCTACTCTGCTTGCTGCTGATGACGAAGGCTGGACATTCTGGAAGAATTGGGAATCTTGACTTAGAGCTAGCCATGCTTTCCCCATTTTATCTTAACTGAGTTGCTTGAGCTTTCTCTAGTGTATGAGTATCATTATTGTCTCCAATCCTTAAGTCTGCTGCTTATAAGCAATATTTGAGTTAGAAAACAAATGGCAGAGTATGAGCAATTTGTGAACTTGAAAGCATTTAGCTGTGACACAAATCTATATCAAGACTTAAAAGGCTCCATTGAGCTGATCTGTTGAAATTCCAGTATTCCCACAGCATTGAATATAATGCTACTTTGGAGACTAGAAGGGGAGAGATCTTGAGATCATGAAAGAGTTAGAATACTTACTTTGCAATTCATGGCACACAAGCAACATTAAAAGAACACACAGAGATTGACCCATTTCAATGCAATCTCAGGTAGTTCTTGTTGTTGGATATATGAAAACTAAGATTAGAGAGTCAATTATGTAACTAGGAAAATAAAACATGATCAGCACTCACAGCAGCTACCTGCTAACAATGGTTAAGCTCAATTACTGCAGTGTAATAATTATCTCAAACTAAAAATTGTTCAATCTCTAAAATTGCTTTCAATTTCAAAAGAAGGTTTTGTAGCACAGAATAATTTTGCAAGCCGAATTTTGTGTGAAAATCATATTTGCAAATACAGATGAACACAGGATGAGTCACTGCAATCGGTATCTATTGTTATCACTCTTTGACATTAGATGCTCTCAACAATTTGCAGATTACTTCACACTCTGCTTGTGCATGCAAATTCAAATCATCATCATTGGTTGGAGGAACCAAAGTACTTCTTAGCAGATGAGATGAATCCATCTAAGCTCTCTACATGGAATTGTGGACAACCAGAAAGCGGTGAACCCAGTAACGTTAGTCATACACAAAGGTGGCGGGTGGGTGTCATTAACATCATTGCAACTGCAAAAATAGAAAATTCCAGGTTACACAAATTCAGCAAAGACAACTGCAAACACAGAAAACATGGGTAGACAATTTGGGTTGCTGAATCAAAAGTAGAATCTTAAAAATTATGAACCCATTACCAACTCCCCTCCCTTTGTTCCTCAAAGGAGTAAAAACTAAATAAAATGGTTTACCACTAAATCTTGGCACCACGGATAATAAGCTTCACAATCATGTGACTATGTCCTTATTGATTTCAAAATTCTAAGAAACACAAAAAAACACAAAAACTCAGTCCAATGCAAAAGTTTGGTCTGAGCCTGTTTTGGGCCTCTGAACTTGATAAAGAGTGATACAAGTGATACAGAAAGCACAATGAGTATGAGCTGATTGTGATTTCTGTTGATCTCGAACCTAATGCAATACCCACCATTCCAGCAGTAGAAATGCACCACATGAAGGGCCTGATTCCTAAGCAGGGGAAATTTATCAAATGCACAACAAACCAAAATTTCTAGCCTTCTACTTCCAGAGGACATGAGTATGGTGACATGCTATTAATATCAATTGCTTGGTGGCAAAAGAATGATGAAATTTGTATAGAGAAAAAAGGGGATTTTGCTTGCACTCAAAGGGCCACTCACTAACTAGATAAAAATCCATTGGATGATAATTGTATTAATTATGGTATACCCAATAAATTTGGGTGTTGATCAGAACCAAATTAATGGGTTTTCAGAAAGTTGTTCAATTGGCCTTTTGGATTTCCTTGATGGATGTGAGCACTCTGGAAGATCTTGCACTAAGGGCAATGGTTGGGGAGTTTTTGTTTTAATTTGAGACACTCGGTGAGGAGCGGGGCAAGCTGGTTCTTTCCATCGAATGAGATGTAGTCGGGCAAGGTGAAGAGGTTCCTCAAAAAATTGAACAGGAACAAAAGTGGCCACTTGGTTCCTATGTAAGGAATTAAGGAAGGCAGCAGTGCGGGTTGAAAATGAGCACATTTGATCACATAATTTCTCTAGATATGGCTCCAATTCACCACCACATGTCTTTTGATAATGATCTGCGGTGGTGCAATTAGAAGATTGGCTATACTTTGATTTTTTGGGAGTAGTTTGCATACGGAAATTTCGGAATTGGAACTTTCTTTCAACCTTGACCCCTGCAACATGAATGCCTTTGAGACAACCATAGTCATCAATAACAATACCCCCCGAGCTGTTGGGAAAACACCTGTAGTCTGCAACAGCTTGCTTCCATCCCTTGAAACAGACACGGCCTGTGAAGATGGTTGGGATTTTCAAACTTCTTTGCAACTCGATGTCCTGATGGCTACTGCACTTCATCTTTCTGTTTCTTTGAGCAATCTGATCATCAACGATTTTGGGGAACCCAAAATAGTGGACAACATCTGCCAATGACACATCGAGTGCACACTTGAGGTGGAGAGTTTCATGTTGAAGTCGCTCAATTGGCTCAGCTACAAACAGATCCAGAGTTGAACTGATGAGGCTGTCTTTGATTCTTGCTTCAAATGTCAGAGGTCGTGGATAGTTTGGATAGTCAATGAACATCCTGTATTTTCCTGGTCTGTTCATTGCATCTTCAATTGTATGCCAACAACCTACAGATTCACCACCTGAGCCAACAAGTCCCACTGTTCCCCGACAATTCTTCAAAGATGTGGTAGTTCTAGCATTGCGACAGTTGCGTTCACAAACAAAAACACGGCCAACATAACATATGCTGCTCTCAATCATCTCTTTGATGTCAGGTTTCTGCTTTTCGCTACATTTCACTGCATCCATACCAGTCAGATGCTGGGAAGTATCAATCACCAAAGTAAAGCATTCAAGATTATGGGTCAAATTTCCCAATGTAGTTCCTTCCTACCCTAAATACAGATCAAGATATTGGTATTTAAAGAGCAAAGAAAATGTACTCATCATGTCTTCATTATATTTCTTCAGTAATGTAGAAACAATTGCCAAGTTGCAAACACTCTTGCAAACATGATGGAATTAGAGAGGGGTTGCAGTTTCTGATACCTGCATGAGAGTCAATCATTTGTTCTGCAGAAACATTTTCAATAATTGGAGTCACTCGGATTGTGAGTTTCTGAATGTCCTTAAGCTGCACATTGTCATCAGGTAAAATATACTCATTCCCACACAAGATTTCCACACACCAATCCTTTCCTATTCCACAATTTTTGAGTCTTTCCTTAACCTCACTAACAGTTGGAGATTCCACGTCCCATTCTATTTTCTTTGTCTCCTGTGGCAAATGGACCTCCAATTCTAGCATGGCTAAAAATGCACAAAACAGCTTAACTTTGGTATGTAAAATGGTTTGAAAAAGAACAAGCCACCTATGAATGATACAAGAAAGAAGATATGTTCAACTCTATGATCCGAAGGCCTTAATTGAGGGAAGCAAAGCACATAAATGTTTTATAAAGTGACAAAGAATGTACAGAAGAAGTTCCTGCTTCTGATACACTAGAGACACAAAGGTCTATTCAGACCTAATCTGTGTTGAAGAGGTGTATTCAGATGGTGAAAACGTATCAAATTGCCTGTTCAAGTGCCTTTCCATTCTCTCCATATATATAGACACTCGTCCTCACTGCTGACATATACCCCACAGCTTGCACATTTCTCTCCATTTCTCTTTCCCTTCTCTAGACACTCATACCTTGAAATACCCACAAATTTGTACCTGAATACTGGATACCCTCTCTGTTGGATGTGAACCACTTCTGAACAGGCTGTTGACAAAGGATAGCAAGATGACAAATCTGAATCAAGGAATCCTTTCAGTAAGTCAAGAAATGTGAGAGGTTCACATATTTGCCCTCAGCCATGTTCTGTTTCAAAGGTACTCATAACACGAGAAGTGAGCATCACTTCAGTATACAGAGAAAGTAAACAATGGAGAGAGATGCAACATACAACCTATAACAAAAGAAGGTGAATTATGTGCAGGTCACCAAAACAGAAGGCTCAATAGATGATTGGTAAAGTGTAAACCAGGTATGGCTGAAGAGAGCTTTCCAAAAGTTGACGTGTCTATCACATGCCTGAGGCATTATCTACTAAAGACCAATGCCCAAACCACCAAAATTCACCATCCAAAGCCTCTAGAAAGCAAGACAAAAAATGAACTCCACACACAATTCATCCATTCAGATGGGAAATATTGGAATGTCTGATGCGTCCTTTTCACAGAACCACCACACTCAGTGCAGTTAGACTACCTGAAAACATCTTCCCCCCTTTATGAAGGATAGATGCTCACTGAAGCATCACCAACCTCAGGGATTCCTACTTAAGTAAATAGACAAATCACTGGGCCCTGAATTCCCATTACTTCATCTTCTTCTCACAACTAATTACATGAGAGAAATACAGAAAACATGCTGATGGCCAGTTTTTGTATCACTATCTTTAGGATACTTCCAGGTATGTGTAGTTCCCCACAATAAAGATCAGTATGAATGCAAGCATTCGACTGTACAATTTACTCCTCATATAGAAGCATGCAGAGCCTTGTTGAAGGGCAAGCCAGCGACAGCATAACTCTCTATGCCACATTCATCATTGCCTCGCACAATTCGGAAGGTACCATCCTGTGGAGAAAGTCACACTTTCATAAGATTCTAACAACTCACCTTGTCATGCAAATGGATGCTGAAAATTACACTAAGCTAATCAACAACAATCTGGGAACAATACGCCTTGGACATAGATTGTTAGTTCTCAACTCCAGACTTGACTAAGGTGTGAAAATTACCTCGCCCCAGGCATGATTCCAAGAATTTACCACAATCTGCACAATTGCAAAAAGAAAAACTGTTACAAAGAAATTCCTGCCACTATAGTCAAGTGAAAAATGGCAAAGGTGCACTGACCTATCAAGATGGAAGATGCAGAAGACTTGCAACAATGAGTTAACAGTATTTTCCAGCTACATAGCAAAGCATGGAAAGAGACATACCCAGTAGTCAACACCTTCATCAGTTGTTCCCCAACCCACAAGCTTCACTGCATGGCCTCCCATGTAGTCACCATGGAGATGTTGGTAGACACCTGACTTGTAGTGTGCAAAGTCCTGCCAGACAGACCAAGACCATGTTATCATCATTAAGAACTCATGACCTTTATTCAACACATTTATGGACCAAATGGAAGCCTGAAGCCACACAACAGAGATATAGTGGTGTTGCTTGTCAGATCATTGTAGTGGTTTGCAAGCTGCATACCTCATAGACATCAAAGGCAACTTCAACAGGCCCATTTTTGTAAACCTCTGCCATGAGGTCCTTGGGGTCCTCTGAGATTTCATAGGCACTGATGCCATGATGCTTAGAATCCAACCAGAATTCATCATTTACACAATTCTTCACACATTGAGGTGTTTCATAAATAGGATAACATCCTGGATGCCCACATCCCACTTGATCGAAATAAGGATCACACTGCCAACCAAGAAAGACATGCCAGATTTGAGAGATTATTTCTGGGCCTAGGAGAGCAGCAAAATGACTCTAGAACTGAAATCCACTGAGAGAACTAAAATGGTTCTTACAAAGATCTGGACAAAGAAAAAAGATGCAAACTTCACATTCAATTGGTGGAAATTGGGCCATAGAAAACCTCATTGGTCACAACACCAGTACGCTTGAAGTACTGCCAAGCTCTGATGGGGTAGCCACCCTCACACCCATCACCACACTCGAAGCCACAGCATGCCAGTAGGTCATTCTCAGACAACAGTGCAGTCTGTAAACAGTCAGTTAGCCAGCAAATTGTCAAAAACATGTTGCCTTCACATATAAAATCAACTGCAATTATGATTTTGGATCTCTTGTTGGAAGCATAAGGAGGTGAGTTTGATAACCTACTTCATTAAGGTGGATACAAAAGCGATCAGTTAATGACTCCACAGCTCCAAATGCCCAGCATGATCCACAATGGCCCTATACAACAACAGAGAAGATTTTTTAAAAAGGTTCTTTACAATGTCAATACTTCAGGCTCATAACTAACTGACCATCCAAACAAACTAAAATAAGACTGCTCCACTTGAGACAATCAACTGAACGTGTGATGGGTTTAGGTGTCTACCTGGTCTACAAATATGTGGTTGACACAAGACAGCCACAGTGCACAGTTCCACAGGCAGAGCCACATTCAGTAAATTGCCACATCATTCAGTCTCCATCATTCAATCTTCATCATGCTAGCAACTCTTAAGTCTAGTGATCATGAAGTCCACAACTGAGAAGGCTGTATGGTTAGTTCTCAAGCCTGGCACTTGCAAAATGCAATGGCACCTGACAAAGCCCCATCTGTACAAATATACTATGTCAATTAATGCTGTTGCAAGACCTGAAGATACCTAAAATGACACTGAGAGAAGGACAGTGATCCCACTGCTTCCTTGCATCAAAATTCTTAGGGAGCTCCAAATTCTCATGGTCAAAGCTGACTGTTGAGATTGAAGGATCCAGCTTCTTGGCGGGTATCATAATTGTGCCACACATTTTCTTGAGATGCTTGACCTGCAGTACAAATAAGTGTGAAATGACATAGATAGATGAATCGTCTAGTACTTTTTGGGTTTTGAATCTCTACTAACACCACCAAAAATTGACTCCAAATCAATTACCGTGTGGTGTGCAAAGCGGTCATTGAATCCAGCCTTCCAAGTTGCTTTCGGGTGGGCATTTACTTTGTCAACCAGTGATTGCTGCAATTCACTCCACATTCAAAACTCAGTTTCAAGAGGTCTACGGCAAGGAAAAAATCAAGAATTTAGAAAGAAAATAAAAACACAACATCAATCACAGTTCACAAAAGATCCATGGATACACAGACATCCTTGTGTGTGTGTGTGTGTGTTTGCTAACATGTCCAACGTGATTCTAACACATACCAACCAAGCACTAGGTATAGGCTGGCAAACAGACCTTCACTTCCACCAATGGAGGCATGACTGAACTAAATTGCAGTATCCTCATGTGATGGAATGTCACCAGCTATGCCAAAGAGATTGCAAACCTGGAGTATAGGTCTCTCATCACCAAGAAGCTGCTGAGTCTCACCAAGAAGCTGCTGGGGCTCCGTCCTTGCTGCCTGAAATCCAAAAATGGGAGGAAAGAAAGTTTCCAAATTCCTCAGAAAAGAATGTTCGGCAAAAATGATCAATCACCAAAACATGACAGTATCTGGTTTCAGAAGTTTTCAAATCTCAAGCTTCAAGCTTGCCACAATCATCAGCACGCCATATTTCCAGCTCTAGTATCATGATGCTCGATTGTTCCAGACTCTCTAACGGACGAGAAAACCAAAAAAGAAGAATTCCATCTCCCTGGAACCATGATGCTGAGCATCGCAGATTATCGAAGACCGATGAGAATTATGCAACTCAAATGTTCGTCAGAGATCACAAATTCTAGAGAGAAACGGACAAAATCGAAGGAAAATTCGAAAGTAGAAGAAGAATAAAAATCCCTACTTCCTGCACTAGACATTTAGACGGAATATTGCAAAACACTGAAGTACTCCTCAAAGGATATAATAAAAATAGACTGCACGCCGGCTCACACGCACATGGCTAGCTAAATCCATGCGATCCGAAGTACTGGTGAGATCTGATCTAACCGCAAGATTAAGCCACCAAAACCAAGAAACACAAACACGGGTCCAAACAAGACTAAATCTTCACCGCAGCCGACGCTCTTCTTCTTCTTCTTCTTCCCCTCGTTCTTTGATGTCTGTTGATTGTCAACAAAAAAAAAACTGTCGTACCTGAGCTGAGAATATCAAGCACATCGAAAGCAGCAGCACGGCTGCTGCACATACTCCACTGGCCTGCATCTCCATCGATCTCTGCGCAACAAAAAAAAAGAGAAATTGGAGAATCTGAGACCCTAGCAGCAAGCGTGCTGGAAATTTTTGGTGTCCGTTCCCTTGGTTTTTTCTTCTTCTTCTTCTTTCTGCGGCTCTAGGCGCTGCAACTCCTGGCTGCAATTGCCACTCACCGCCTCTCTGCCGCTACTTCTGGAATCTGCGGGCCGCAGCGACACCTATAGCACAGAACAGCGTCCCAAGTCGCAGGAGGTAACATCTCAGCCACTCGAGACTCGGGTGATGAATCATGATTGGGGGTCCTAGGTCTAGGTACCTACGTAGACACTACAGGCCATCTCGAGAATATCGCCATGTGATCGGGCGGCTGAGATCTACTAGCGTACACCAAATGGTTCAGATTAGGCGAATCTTTGACGTTGACTGTCCCCAATCAGAGTCCCAAATTTTTAGAACAGGCAGCCCCCTTTGAGGGCCGGAGAGTAAAGAATTGGATATAAAAAAGATAAAAATCAAAAAATAAAAAAAAAGAAGGATATATATATATTTTAATTAAAAAAAGAATTGGATTAAAAAAAGAAAAAGAAAAAGAAAAAGAAATGGATAAAATTCCTTTGGCAGAAAAAGAATGGAAACCATAATAGTAAGAGGGTTGCAAACTTGCACGTTACTCTAGTGCACAAGATATGGAACCTTAAAAATGCATAAGGTGCCGTCTTCTATAAGTAAGAAACTTTACTGAGACCCTTACACATGTACAGTAAGGACTGAGAACGGGGCTGTTCTGGGAATAAGGGCCTGTTGTAAGCGAGGCAAGAGCCAGGCGACAGACCTAAATCCCAAGAATCGGCCCTGTTCCAGCAGGTCCTTGCCAGTGTTGTGCAGGCATATTGTTTCTGATATACCTTAGAGTAGGAGTATATACAAAATTTACTCAATTGGAAAGAATAATTAATTTTGGATATATTATGATTATTATTTTTCATTAAGGTAGGGTTTGAGTAAACAAATTTTACAATTTTGAGTAGATGTGTAAGGTTCAAGTGCCTCTTGTCATATACCCTTGATTAGTTTTAAAAAAAAAGTAAAAAAGGATAAATAGTTTTATTTTATTTAATAAAATATGAGATTTATCTAGACCTAAACTTTCATAGGCTTAAATCTAGCGAGACAATGCACACATGTGATATCAAATTATAATAATAAATTTGCATAGAAATATTTCATTTAATTTTTTTTTTTAAACATACATAAAATGAGAGGCTATTGAGATCAAATTGGACAACATCTCATTTGCTCCACTAAACATAAATGTAAATCTAAAAACCAAAATATGTCATGTCAACAAGCTCAATATAATGATTTACTTGATTGTCAAACTCCTTTTCAATTTAATCTAAGAAATTAACTTCAACATTCTTAAGGTCATGAAGAGACACACATTTTCTCAATATTGAACACCTTGCACAATGATCACACATAACAACACCAATGATTTGAAAGTTTAAACAATGACGTTAAAAGTTTTAGGTGAAATTGATTCTAATGAGATTTACTCGGGTTTGAAAACATACCCAACTTTGAGTATGAGTATCTTAACAAATATATTCCAAATTATGAAATAAATATAATTTTTTCAAATTTATATATCCTTGGGTATGCATTTGATTAAAATATATTGATTTTGAGAAAATTTTACCGGAGGGTAAGGTGCCGTTCACATACACTAGAATTTTTTAAATTATTTTCATTACATAGCAGGTGCATGCACCTTGTGGCAGGCCACGTTCTGCATTCTAGTGCACGCTTAAAGGGCGAGGTCCTTGAGGGTCGAACCCTAAAAAGATGCACTAAAAAGATGCAGGATGATGCACCTCAGGATGCCTTCTTCCTTGCTGTACAAGCCTGGGTTTTTCAGCGCAGATTTTGCCATAAATCCTTTAGTTTTTCAAAAACTTGGCACATCCCTCCAAAATTGGCTCTTCCTTTTAAGAAGGTTAAAAATTCTGCAATTTTAAGATGCTTGAAAAGTGACTTCAAAATCTGGCTTCCAAAATCCTTTTACTTCAACTACTAAATGTGTCATCCAGGATGGATTCCAAGCCCCTAGTTTCTCACCCTTTTATGTGAGCCCAATCAATCTTGCCTAGAGGGTTTGCCAAGACCTAGAATCCACCCTAGATGCCCCCCCACCCTTCTCTCAGGTAAATCACCAGGCATAGGGGGGGGGAGGCTTGTCATGGTGCATTCACACTTGAAGTTAAGTTGATGTTAAATGAAAATATAGGTGGCATCTCAGGTGGCAGCCAGTGTTAAATGGACAATAGCTTAATGTTAATTGAATGTTAGTTTAACATAAAATTTTCATGATAACAAGGTTTAAGTCCTAAATGGCTAGCATGGTGTTAGTCGACTCAACCGTAGAGTCACTAACATCAAGGTGTGAATGCACCTTAAGAGTGGGAGTAGTCCTTATATGAAGTAGTCCGTGTGAGAACCCTCCTCTTTTCTAAGAGGGATATTCATGGAAATAAGGTGGTTTTATATATATGTAAAGACCTGGTTCAATTTTTTTAGTGTAATCGGCCCACCTTCATTTTGTTCAAAATGGCTGCCTTTGTTTTAGCCTGTGATACTTGGCACATAACATGGAAAATAAAATAATAATAATACTAATAATAATAAATGGAGTAGGTCTTTAAGCTTGGTATAGCCCTCAGGGTAAGGCTTTATTGGATTTGGGCCTGCACTTGACTCTCCTTCACATAGGCCCAAGCCCTTATCCACGTAAAGCCTGCTGCCCTTGGAAAGACCCTACATATTATGAAATATGTCCAACTTCTTCGTGAGGGGAATAGAGGTCCCATTAAAATCCGGTGCTTGTCAATGAATGCATTTGAATTGTCATCTATTCATCCTCTAGTGTATGTATAGCCTCAGCTGGGACTGGATGAGAAACCATAAGTTCTCTTGGATGGTTTCTCCTCACATCTATCTATGCATAAGGGCAAATTCTTATCACCAATTTCAGTATGGGACATGATTCTGGCGCTGAAAAAGTTTAATGCCAAGCTCTAGTGCTGCTGAGCAAGTGAGTGCTGAGCAAGTGAGTGATGATGGAGAACCTTTTTCCCTTGGCCTTCCTGCTGGTGTACAAGAGATGATTGGGAACCTTTTTCCCTTTGAAACACAAGTGATGGTTAAGAGCCTTTCCTTCTTGGCAGCATCTCCACCCACACCCACTTGGGCCTCTATGGATGTTTATCACATCCATCATAAAATGTTAATTATTCCCCCATTCCCACCCATAAACATGAAAAAATAGACAATATAATGTGAGAGACTATTTAAATGTCGACACTTTGAGCTATCAATATGGTTGGACAATCAAAAGTAGTCATTTTCTTTCAATGGATCTCTTGAAGGGCATTTTCTATCATATGCACAAGGTCGATAGGATAGTGTTCAAACAATTAAAGATGTAGAGAACATGGGTTTGTTTATGTCTCATTTTAAAGTCTTATGGCCTTAGTGCTCCAGTTGTGTTTTGTAGTCCTGAAAAGTCATGATGTTTGGCTTTGTTCGTCTTCTTCTCTGCACTTGTGCTCTTCTTGCTTGCATTGTCCTCTCTTCACACCCCTTGTCCTTCATCCCTAAACCTTTCCCCAATGGCCTTTACATAACTTAAATTGAGTCTTTGAGGCATGCAATGACATGCCTTGCAACCTTCATTCTTCTTTTGTTCATTACCATGCCTTTCTCTATGCATCAAAGGCAATGCCAAGATTTTAATCACATGGTATATGGAGCAACTTTGATTCTTACCAAATGTGTGTGTGAAACTTCTCACCATAATCTTGAATGGTTGTAATAGAATAAGACTTCACGAACTTTGTCCTCTATTGGTTGTGAATGTGGTGTTGAATTATTTGTTGAATTATGTTAAAAGAATTATCTTGAAAACATCTATTATGATTTTCCTCCTCTTTTGACCTTTGTTCTCTAATTGTCTTGGTTGCTTCCTTGTCCAACGCCTTATGTTGCAAAATATTTAAGTATCCATTTGATACAACCACATGAGATTGGATGTAATTCATTAGTGGTTTTTTCCCTTTTGTTTTTCTTGCCAACAAACATGGTACCAACAATAAATTTATGAATGGCATTATATTGTTTTCCAATCTTGCACTTCAGTGATTGTCTTATTAAAGATTTGAACTCTCCAAATTAACCACCAATTCTACTTTATCTTGTGACCGGTAGGTATTTGTGTCTATACTTTTTAGGCAATTGTACATAGAATCTTTGGGCAAGCAAAGTAAGGTAGTGATCTTAATCAACTATTGTTGTATCATATGATCTTCCTATTTGTAGTAGGTTTGTGCTTACAAAGGCATCCACGACTTGCTTGTTTTCATCATTGATTTATTCCTTGGAAGTTTCCTCATATTTTACCTCTACTATGTTATTATTTATGAATACCTTGATGTCGTTTTCACATCTTTAGTCTTCACATTTAATAATCAAATCTTGTATTGTATGTTTATTTTTTACAAAGCCTATTCCAATGCATAGCATCATCTTGTTTAATTCAAGATGGTTGTTTATCACCATGGTTTTCAATCCCCCCTTTTTTTTTTCTGTGTTGTTTTGAATGGTTGAAACAAAAAACATTTAAAGTTTGTAGTGTGCAAGATGTGTGTGAAGGAAAAGTACTCATGTCCAATACAAAGGCTTGTGCTTGTTCTATTGTTTTTTATGTCAAATGTGAGACATGCCCATCTAGGATCAAAGGGTGATGATCAGACCTTTTGGAAAAAGAAAAAAAACTCCTTGAATAAATAAAATTTCATCCTTGTTTTTTTTACATTGTCATGCAATTCCTTGGTTTTGACAATTGAAAAAAACATGGCTTTTAGGAAGGTTTAACTTGATTAAAGCATCCTCATTGAAGAAAACAATTCCCATTTTGACTAAAACTTAAGGCATGAAAAATATGTGTTGCTTTTGATTAGTACATTTGATTAAAATGGATTTTATTATTAGGTGTCAATCCAAACATTTTGTCAAAAAAAACAAACAAAATAAAAAAAGTTCTTCAAGATGGCTAGGGTTTTCAGCCATATTGATTTGACACTAATAAGGCTTAAGCCAAGGCCATTTACCTATCATAGCTAGTTAAGCTTAAGCTACCTACCTATTTTAACATAATTACTTAACCTATTAACTAGGCCTAGACTACATAATTAACATAAATAGCTATCTAGGCCTATATTTATAACTTTATTTAATTGGTCTCAGGCTAGCTAGCTATATTGGTAGGTTAAACTAGGTAACCTAGATTTGACGTTAGATTATTGATTTAATCTAATCAATGTAGTTACCTTAGCTTAGGGTATATATAAGCTAGGTAAAAAGGTAAATAAGCTAAGTTAGGCTACCTACCTTACTTGACTTATTTACTTACGTAATAAGTAGATAGATAGGTGGGTAGGTTAAACTAGGTAGCCTGCCAATGGGTAACAATCTTCCCATTGGCAACCCATCAATCTTCTTCTAACTTTATATTTCTATCCAAAGATAATTTGTTCAATCTTTCAGTATATAAAAACCATATGTAAAGTCACCTTGTTGTTGGGCTTTAGTTTGACTCTCTAATTTTTTTATTCATCCCCAATTTGAGTTTACAAGAAAAGTGAGAAAAATTGGGTACCATTTAATGAAATTGGGAATCAGTTCATAAGTTTGGTGAGATTTAATCTTAACAAGGCTTAATTTGATGATGAGAATGCAATATACCTAGTGCAAGTGAGAAGTTAGGTAAGGCAAATTCACAAGGTGAAACTCTTGTGAGCACCAATCTAGTTGAGAAAAATAGCTTGGTCTCCTTTTCTTTCATGTATACTATTCTCATCCTGACTTTTGATTTCATCTTTGCTATTCATGGTTGATGAATGTTATTTTAGGATATTTTGAATAGGTGCAAAAAAAATTGAAAAAATTAAAAGCCTTGGTTCTAATATGGAATCGACAAGTTGGAGACAATATGATAGTTTAATTGGGTATCAAACCTATGCTTATCTCAACAAAGATTAGTGCTAATGGCATAAGCAGAAATCAGCCCCAATTGCTAGGTGTACATGTACTTGGGCTAGAACATTTGCTGATGAGATTAGCACTATTTCAAAAAACAAGCTTGGGGAGGTCAATTTTTAAAAATTAGCACTAATCTCTTGGAGTGGTCATCTTCCACTTTATTTCTCATTACATGTGCATTTGACAAACAATTTTTTTTAATACTGTATTCAAATTATGATTAACATATTAATTAATTAATTAATTTTTTTAACACAATATTTATTTGAAAAAAAAGTGATGCAGTGATTAAAATCTTTAGTCAAAAAATTTCGAATTTTTTTTTTTCTTGTTGGGCATTGTCCTAAACCACTAAGGGGGTTGAGACCAATGTCACATTTAATTTAATTCGTTGCTCCAGTTTTGATGTTTGGCATTTCACACTCATAAGTATTATAAAAAAAAGAGCCCTAATAAAAAGCAGCTCCAATATCTCAGATCACCTGAATAATTTGTTTCCTTGCTATTGGCGGCATCTCTAGGACTTGGGTGAGTGAGTGAGTGAGTGAGTGAGTGAGTTCTGCATTTGGTACCCAAGTTTGATTTGATTTGATTTGTAAGTTTCCATTTTTGTATGTGTCGTTAGCGTTGTTCATTTTGCAATAAATTGTTGGAAATCAATAATTGAAGTAGTACATTTGTAGCAAGTGTGTGCAGGACTCTGCAGTGCAGTGCAGTGCAGCTCAGCTCAGCTCAGCTCAGAGAGCCTGCCTGCTACCCACTCGAGCGTGTTGCGGAGATGCTGCTTTCGAGCGGTATCCTCCGCTGCCATAGCCTTCGATTGCTGCTGCGGAATGAGGTCGGAACTTGATCTGCAATGCTGGAGTATGAAAATCTCTGCAAGAGAAACTACTGTAGCCTCCACAGACCAGATCAGCTTGCAGACTTGAAGAAGAAGTATAACACTTGGTGGAAAAACAAACACAAATTTGACTTCTCGATAGCTTGTTGCAACGGTGCAATAAGGGTATGGTGACTCGGGAGATGGTGGGAAGAGGAGGAAGTCTCCCTGGTGTAATAATGCGTAGTAAAGGATTGGGAAACAAGATCATAGATGATGATTCCTGGAAGCCGTCTTCTGTTGTGGTAGTTGTTGCAGCAGATCGTGGCATTATGATCAGTAGCTTCAATGACGAGGTTTTGTTGAACATTCTGCGACGATTGTCACCCGCGCCGCATTACGCGTTGGTGTGTAAGCGGTGGATGCGGCTGCACGGCCAGCTGAGGCTTTCCATCAAGGTGCATGACTGGAGGTTTTTGGAGAGTGGGCGTATGGTGTTCAGGTTTCCGAATCTCACGGATGTGGACCTCTCGCTCGCTTGCAGCTGCATTGTCACCAGCAGTAGTAGTAGTACCCCGCGCGGTGAAAACAATAACAAGCAAAGCTCTTCTGCTGCAATTCTTCTCACACACCAGGGACTCACTGTCCAGCTCGGGTACGACGCCGTCGATCCCTCTTCCATTGAGCGATGTATAGAAGCGCAGCAGCTGTCTCCGGCCCAATTGGACAAAGGACTCAAGCTTCTGGCCGACGCTTATCCCGGATTGCAGCGTCTGTGCGTAGTCGATGTGAGAAGAGACAGCTATTTCGGACGAAGAAAAACAAGAATAACATCAATGGCAGCAGCAGCAGCAGCTCCAGCAGAAGTTCCAGCAGAAGCAGTGAAGAAGAAGAAGAAACCAGCAGCTGCAGCTGGGGAAGAAGAAGAAGAAGAAGAAGAAGAAGAAGAAGAGACTGCCGGGATTGCGAGAATCGCGCAGAATTGTCGTCTTCTGCAAGAGCTTGAGCTTTACCAGTGCACAGACGAGACGCTGAGAGCAGTATCCGCATGCAAGAATCTGCAGATCGTGAGACTAATAGGATCCGTGACAGGTTTCTATCACTGCACTTTCACGGACATCGGACTGACGATCATGAGCCAGAGCTTCCGCCGTCTGGTGAAGCTCGAGCTCAGCGGCTGCGAGGCCAGTTACGAAGGGATCTCCGCAATCGGCAAGTGTTGTCTCATGCTGGAGGAGCTAACCCTTTCCAACAAGGGTTTCTACGAGGGTTGGGTAGCAGCTTTGTCGTTCTTGACATGTCTGAAAACTTTGCGTCTTGAAGGATGCAAGCAGATCGATCGCAATCCAGGTCCAGTGCAACTCTTGGGTCGTTGCTCCGCCATCGAGCGCTTACATCTGGAGCGTTGTGATCTTCGCGACAGAGCGGGATTCAATGCATTGCTCACCGTCTGCTCCGTTGTGAAAGAGCTGGAGTTTCAGGATTGCTGGGGACTGGACGATGAAACCTTGAGCCTTGCAGCGAATTGCAAGAGAGTGAAGCTGCTAGGACTCGAAGGATGTTCTCTGGTTACCACTTCAGGAGTCGACACCCTGGTGCAAGCTTTCAGGGATTTGCAGCGTCTTCGCGTCACCTTTTGTGATAACATACGTGATTCTGAGCTCAGCCCTGCTTTGTGTGACCGCGTCTTGACTCTCAAGGAGTTTTCTTGGCGCCCTGATACCAAGTCTGTTCTCGCTGCTGGTCTTGCAGGCACAGGTGTTGGTCAGAGAGGAGGAAGATTCTTCAGACGAGCATAAGAAGAGACTCTAGGTTTTGCTTCTTCTTTTACTACCCTGACTGGGACTTGTCTGCTTGATCCTTGGATGTCTGTGGTTGGGTGCTTAAGGATCATTTCTGTTTCTTTGAAAAATCTATGGATGCAGCTTGCTCCATCTGTAGAGGAGATGTCTGCTCAAACTCAGATGTCTGTGGGCGCTTGAGGATCATGTCTGGTTCTTTGAAAACTCTAGGGATGCTTTCTCCATCTGCAGAGGACATGTCTGCTTGGTCTGTGGGTGCTTGAGGATTATGCCTTGTCCTTTGAGAAATCTACAGATGCTGGCTCCATCTGCAGAGGACTTGTCTGCTTGACCTTGGATGTCTGTGGGTGGGTGCTTGAGGATCATGTCTGGTTCCACTGAAAGGCTGCATGAGCTCTCGTAAGCTGCTGCATTGATCAACATCAATGTCCAAGTGTCACTCAGTTTGAGCACTTTTTTTGTTAGGAGTCCTTGCAGCTGGAGTTTAGAGCTTTACAGATGCTTGCAGATCTATCACATGCCATGGATCTGGAAGCTGTTGCAAAATTGTACTCTCTCTCTTCCATTTCTTCTTTAGCTTAATAAAACAGTATCAACCACAAGCTGCCTTTTGGTTTGTTGCAGTCCTGAAGTGGGAAGAGTTCGAAGCACTTGCTTGTTCTTTAATTAGCTTGTTCTCTCCATTCCACCCACACATACATCCTCCACAAGATACTAAAGGATGCCAAGCAGAGTTCAGGGTCAAGAGATTGATTGCAACAGGGAAAAAGTATATTATGGTATCCCTTGGGCCCAGGAGCTTGGAGAAGCTGCAGCAGATGGTTTTGATGATTTGGTGAGCTTGAAGATTGACATATGCGATCTCAAGCCTGATGAACCAGCTCAGCCAACACAGGCAATTCAGCAGCAACCTGAATTATGAGCTGATCCTTCTGAAGTTTGTGGCATGCTGAGGACCTGGGTTCAAAGGTGTTGACAATTGCTAGTGCTGAGGGGACTTGAGCTTCCTTCGCTCATGGACTTAGCAGCAGCTTGCAGCCTTCTTAGGAAGGACCAAAACTTGGTGAGGTTTGGAAACTTATATAAGCAAGTAAACTCAGTACTCTCAAGGGCACCACAGTGATTTTCTGGTCATCCTCCAGAAATGGCTCTTCTTACATAAATCAAGCATGGTAACAGATCCTCCAAGATCTAATCATCTGTTCATTCTATTAAAGATTAAAGACTAGGGTGCTTGACTGTGCTAAGATCATGGACACTCAACATTTGGATTTTACAACCACTGCTTCAATGGTATGGAAGCTCTGATACCTGTGTGGAAATTGCCATGGGCAGTTTGTGGAGATTGAAGGGTACCCATATACATATATATGTATGTAGATGGGCATTACAGTGCTCTGCAGGTTGCCCATGCTAGTATAACAAATTCGCTTGCAGGTTGTGGTGGTCTTCCTTTTACAAATGGGGGCCACAGTAGTGCAGTGTATTGAGCTCATAGTTGTGATCCACATGTGAGGGGAATGGAGCTATGTACAATTCATACACATTTTATAAGAGCAAATCCTGCACCAAATTTTCAGCTTCTTCCCCATCTCATGAAGCAAGCAACATAGTTTGTGCTTGATTGAAACACCTAGTATTAGCACTTGAGTGGAACTTGGCAGCTGATTGACTGCCGGATCCTAGAAGGAGCTGGTGGTGGAGTCTTTCAGTGGGTATTCTCAGATTTCTTGGCAGGCCACACCAAACTGTCAACTGTCAAAATTGCCAACTTATAAAATGGAGGCTCCAACAGTAGTTTTGGGTGAAAGCAAGAGAAAGAAGTAAAATGTGTGATCAATGCTCTGCATGAAAGAAAGAAAAAGAAAGCAAGAAAGACATAGAGTGTATGTGCATGACACATGAATCTCAAGACTAAGGACTTGAAGCTTGGTTTGCATGTTGAAGAAGAAATTGATCCACACCATGAGGAGGTGTTGTAGATCATCATCATACCTGTGGGATGCTTTTGAAGAAGCTTGAGGAAAGCCAGAAAAACAGATCTGTAAACAAAATCCAAATTGCCGGATCACTAAGTACTTTGTCTTGCAACAACCACGTGGTCTTGGTCTTGTCGCCAAATCCTAATTGTGTTGGCAAGTTTTGAGTTCAGGGTCTTGGCAAACCCTCATTGTGTTTGCAAGTTTTTCTCTCGACGTTCATGACGGCTGCCGCTGCTGCTGCTCAGCCGATTGTTGTACGCGACAAACTTGTAAGAGATTTGTTAGGCACGAGGGATAATCTGCTGGCTATTACCTTCGACATATTTGTTTCTAAGAAGTGGAATTGCGGCCTTGCCGACGTTTGGGTCGATGCATCCAGGGTGCAGTACGTTTGCTGTCACATTTGCTCTTTCTGCCTGCACTCCACCACCACCACAATGGAAGAAACCTATCAGTCGATATTGCAACAGTTTGCTGCTCCAAGTCAGCAAACCCTAAACCCTAAAACCTTGCAGCAATTAGTCAGAGTCGATCCGGTGCAACATTTTGTTGCTGCTCCAAGTGAGATCTCCTGCGGTAGTCACTAACTCACTCACTCACTCAGTCGATAGTACAACATTCTGGTGCTCTTGCTGCTAGTCTGGTCCTGGAGCAGGCAGGCAGTTAGTGGACGATCTAAGTGCAACAGTTTGTTGCAGCCTGAAAGACCAGAATTACACACACCTGCAGCCGTCTGGCAAGCTCCTTGGTATGAAGGACGTTACACAATTTGGATCGTCCATATGCTGCAAATGCTTCATAGCTGCACACACACACACACAAATTTCACACCCAATAGTACTGGTCAGTGACTAAATGCAGCAGCAAGGGGAACTCATGGGCATTATGCCAAAACATGGCATCCACTATTGGACACAAGAGATGTCTTGGTGGTTGAAAGCTCACCACAACTTCTCAGTTTGAGATTATTATTGAAGATCCTGTTGTTAAAGAGACGGAACTAGTTCTTCAGACAACTATGGAGACCTTTGAGAAGATTGAAAGATTTTGTTATCGTAGCTGAATTCGCAAACATCGCAAGTTCTTCGAGGATCCAGGAACTCTTGCTGAAGCTCTAGCCAGAGATGATGCACCAAAATGGCAAGCAGCCATGAAAGAAGAAATGAATTCTTTGAAGGAAAACAACACATGGGTGTTGTCAAAGCTATCGAAGCTTCGCAAACCCATTGGTTGCAAGTGGGTATTCCAAACCAAGAAGAACGCTCAAGGTCAAGTTGTACACCACATGGCGAAACTCATGGCTAAGGTTATGCTCAAAGATACAATGTAGATTTTAGCGATACATTTGCTCTAGTGGTGAAATTCACCTCCATTAGAATGTTGTTAGCCACAGTTGTAATAAGAAACTTAGAGATGTATCAAGTTGACTTCAAAAGTGCATTCTTGAACAGAGATATAAATGAAATCATTTTCATGGAACAACCTGATGGACAAGTTCTCAAAGGAAAGGAGGAATTTGTTTGCAAGTTGTAGAGGTCTCTATATGGGCTAATGCAAAGCTCAAGAGCTTAGTACCAAAAGCTAGATATTTTCCTTGCAGAATTGTTTTTTACTAAGTTGGAGTCCAACCACAATGTTTACATCAACACATAGGAGGGTGTAATCATCATTGTGTATGTTGATGATTTTCTCATCTTTGCATGAGATGCAAAGGTTTTTCATTGGTTGGAAGACATTCTTTGTAGCATATTTTCAATGACATCCTTGGGAGAAGTGGAGTGCATTTTAGGACTTCAAGTAACTAGGGATAGATCCCAAAGAAGCATTACATTGGGGGGTCAGCATAATTATATTGTAGGAGTCCTAACCAAGTTTGAGATGGATGCATGCAAACCTATCACTACACCTCTAGATCCATGTGCTAGATTTTCAAAGAGTCCAAGTTCAAGTTTAGTAGAAGAAAAACATTCCATTCAAGAAGGTTGTAGGTAGCGTCGTGTATTGCATGGTCGGCATAAGACCAAACATAGTTGCAACTATTGGAATCGTTGCTCAATCCTTCAATAATCCTGGACTACCACAATGGCAAGGTATCAAACAACTATTGAGATACTTGCAAGGTATTCAAAACCTTGCATTATGATACTCGCTAGATCCTATTGAGAAGAACATTAACATAGCACTACATGGATTTTGTGACTCTAACTAGGGAGGTAACGAAGTGACATAGACACTAAAATATCAACAAGTGACCATGTGTTTATTCTTGGTGAAACAACTATTTCTTGGGCAAGCAAGAAGGGAGCTGCAATAGTTCTTTCTTCTACATAGGAAGAGTACATGGCTTGTATTCAAGCAACTAAAGAGGCTCTTTAGCTTAAAAGATTCCTAGGAGAGGTTGGATATAAACAAGAAAAACCAACCTTGATCATATTTTCTAATAGTCAAGGAAGTTTGGTTTTGCTGGAAAAATCCAGTTCTCCATTCACACACAAAGCATATAGACATACAATTCCATTTTGTTAGGGAACACATCTCCTCCAACAAGGTTGAGTTTCAATATCTTCCAACAAAGGAGATGACTATTGATATTTTTATGAAAGAGATGGTAAAGATAAGTTTGAAACTTGTAGGAAAAAATTAGGATTAATACACCTTAAATAGAAAGCTTGACATCATTGAATGGGGGTGTTAAAATTACAATGAGTTGTTAAGCTTATCTATAGCTGATTGATTTATGTGGTGTTAGCTAATTTCTTTGAAAGCCTTGTGACAATCATTGATGTCCTTATTATTTTGCTACATGACTTGTTCGACTTTTCTAGGTGTATTTATTGATTGAGATGTATATAATGTGTGGTAAGGATCAATAAAATTATCCTTTTCTTTGACATTATTGTACAATGCCAAACAAAGCACAAGTGTGTGTTTAATAGTGGATTACATATTCGATAGTAGACTTGATCAACAAACAAGTCATTATCCACTTCCATTTCTCTCTGATCTTTGTTTAACTACAATTCTTTGTATGCTAGATTAAGTCTTTTGTAAGTCAATAGTTTCATTGATGTAGACTATGTTGACAACTTAGAAAATCATAAGACTACTTCTAGCTACAAGTTTTCATTGGGTAGTGGCTTTGTATCATTCAATAGCATCAAGCAAAATGCAATTGCACATTCCTTTTCCAAAGCCACGTGCTAACATAAGGAACAAAAAAGATTCTTTAAATAAAAAAACTCTTACAAGAACTATGCATGAATTTTAAAGAGTCAATCATAATGTTGTGTGATAAACAAAGTGCAATTAAAAGACTAAAAAACCAATAGGTTGTCATTATTAGTTAGTTATACATACTTAGGTTAGTTAAATCTAACAATCTTGTTAGACCAATTAAATTAGTTTAGGTGGTTAGTAATTATGTTTAAGTTTGTTATGCTTGGTGTTCCCTAAATACATATTATTCTATGCCTCTTTTGTCCATTAGAAGGATGTACATTTTATTTCTCCATAAGTAAACAACACCTTTCAACATCCTCATGTAAGTTGCAAGCAAGCAATATAACAATTATTCCCAAAGATCTATGACTTGCATTAATTTCGTCTATGACATTATCTAATCCTCCATTGCAACTCAAACTTCATCTATTGTCATATTCTTTTTGAACTCTTGTATTCATCTTCATGTTGTTTGAGAATATTTTACAAGGATTACAAACCTAGTTTTTTCCTAAACTCAAGTGAACAAGCTATTTTGTGGCTTGTGATAAAAAAATAATGCACGATTGATATTGGAAAAATTCCATCTAAAAAAGGATGGCCTGGAAAAAACCTTTGCTACAAATCATTTGGGTAAGTAAGGGCTAATGATCAATAATTTGAAACTATCTTTTGCAAGTGGGTCTTATGTGATTTGGATCTTGGACAAATGTTTGTGAGCTACTAGCCAATCAGAATTGCAAATAGGATCATAATTTTGACAATTACCAACTAATGGAAAAATATTGATTGCATGCATGTCATTTCTTGCTCACCAACTTGCTTTTGGACAAAATGGAAGAGTGGGAAAGAGGTGTGTATCATGTAGTGGTGGCACCCAAGGCTATTCAAGTTGATTACAATGGTGTCATTCACTTTCATAGGATACATGATGCAAAGAGGTAAAATAAATTCAAAGATCTTTAAATCAAAACCTCAAACTTCTAAGTTATGCTTATAGCTCATAAAACAACTCCACCAACACATTGTAATTTGTAAAAACATATTTTGGATCTAAAACAATAGAAACTTACAAGTTAATTAGTTTTAAAAAATGGTTTTGGGATAACATATTTGCACAGGATAAGATGTAGTGGTTAGCAAAAATCATTACACAATTTAAATTATGTTATGAATTGATTAAATAGTTTGATTGGTCCCCACAACAGTCTCCCATTGTTGTTGATTGGTAAATTATTTGATTGGTCTTTCACTTTTCAAATTTATGGTTGAATATTGTGATATGTAAGTAATTAGTGGTGGATGTGAGAAATATTGTTGCAAGCTTATATACCTAGTGTGGGTGGAGTTATTTTTAAATTAAAAAAGGATTTGCATCATGCATCCTAGCTTAACTACCAAAGAGGATTTTGATTGCAAAATGTCGTTTGTAAAATTTCAACTATTGAATCTCATTAGACACACATGCAAAAACAATAATAACTTACATTATGTCAAAACATGGCATTCATGATTAGGTTCATGCAACTAAAGATAACATAAGGGATGAGTTCGATTTGACTATAAATAACATAAATAACAAGTTCTTAGTTGGAAAATACCAATCACGAATGCCATGTTTTGACATAATGCCATGAGTTCCCCTTGTTTTCAAATGACATCACTCATCCCATGTGTGAGATTATGAGCAATGTGGTTTTGGACTAGAGATCACCCCACCCAATGTTTAGTAGGTGGCTTGAAGATTGATGGTTACAATGCATGCCAATAAGACCACATGGAAAAACAAATGTATCATCATAGCGTGGTATACCTAAACAACAAACATCAAACTAAACATCCACCAAGACTTCAGAACATTTCAAGTATTTTCAAAAAAGTTTGAAATATGCAAACCATCCTGGTTCAAGATTAATGTACCACTGTTGTCTCCAAGTTATGGAGATTGCATACCTTGTATGGGTTTGATTTGTTTTTGGATTTGGTCTATGATGTCATGCATATCTTGCCATTATGTTTCTTCAAGAAATTTATTTTTGGGATGGTTGTTGTGTTAAGGTGTCAGAGTTGGAAATTACATTGTTTAAAGTGACAAAACAAAGGCCACAAGATTTGGGTGTTTGATGGCCTTTTCACATCACAAATAGGTTTGGATATTTGAAAGTCGAATAATATCAACATTTCATTTCATTTTTTCTTCCTTACATCTTGGATTGGATGGGATTTATTGAAGATGACCCCATTTGTGTGATAAGACTCATCTTAACAAAAATTGCTAAGCTATTTTTTTCTCATGGTTGCACTTATATATGGGTGGATTAAAAAGTCCATGTTTGTACCACACAACCTCCTTTTTTTGTGGAAGATCCTCTCAAAGGAATTACTAAGGCTTAATGGTGCACCATTAGAGCATGTGTCAAGTCAATACAATTTTCACAAATGATGAAGCTTTTGATTATTCTATGGACTTATATTTTTTCATTTTTTTTCCAAAAAAAAAATTGTAAATTCTTATTGCTATGAATAGAACTTATTTTTTTATTGATGTTTGTAGGTAATGGTGAACTATTTGACAATGTCACAAGGCATGGATCACATAAAATTCACTAGTGTTTCAACTTTGAGCGAAATGTATCAAACTATTTATAACTCAAAACTAATAATAAGGAGAATGAAATCACCTACCCCATGTATCATACAAGGTTGGGTTTCACAACATTACACAAGTAGTTACATATTAACAAGGATGGTATGTTGCTTCCATAATTGGTTGTTTATGAATGTACCACAAGTATTTAATGATGTCATCTCAAAAACAAGTTGGGAATACAATGCGTGAATCAATACCACTACAAAATACCTTAGTTTCCTACTTTAAATTTATAGAAATTTATTTTAAAACCAAAGTGGTCATGATCCATGAATAATAAAAAATAAAAAACATCAAGTTGAGTTTTTGAATCAAGTATGCATGATGATCAATAGAAATTCAATTGAAAATTACATACTTTTCTTTCAAGTGATTGGTAAGCTGAACATTAATATAAGGTTTCAACTTGTTATGTGTTTTGTTTTGGGATTGTTTTTGTTGATCATGTAGAGTTAAATATGTCTAATGATCAGTGGGAATTTAGTAGGTTAATTAGATGTTGTTTCCTAGTTGTCAATTGACTTGTTAATTTAGGAAACTTGGTTTCATGTGGTTGTGGACATGTTTGATAGGTGCATGTCCATTGACTCATGGCGTGGGGATTTTGGTCGTATTTCACGAAAGAAAGTTGAACAACTTTGGAAGTTGAAACAAGTTCTACTACCATGTCCTTGCAAAGATCTAGTGAAAAAGAAGGGTATTTTTGTAGGGTGGTGTTTAAGGAATAGGTCGATGATGATGTTTTGCACAACAAAGATGTATTTGCAGAGATATTGGATAAGATAAAGAAAGGGATCCTTATTGAGGAAACCATTACTTTATTACCGAGAAGATGTCACATGCGATCTTTAGTGGTATTAGATTTAGTGTGGGGGATCACATTGTTGCAAGATTCAATGACATGTTAAATCACTTGTTGATTACATTGGGAGAGTGGACATGGAAGGCATGGATCACCTTTATATTTATGCACCAATGCATGTAGCATCATCACTTGTTTTTCTAGGCAAAATTCTTTTGGAAAATCTTGGAGGTAGGAAGCTCAGGTAGCTTGCACATTCTAGCATATCACAAATGTAATTGCTCATGGCAAACCCCACATAAACCCCAATCATGACATTCAGTCGGTCCATAAATTGGTTCACAAGTTTATGGTGCATCCTATTTTAAGTAGGATTGATGCAATCATAGCATCTGAACTTGTTGATCTATCAATCAAGACACATATGTTGGCTTCATGAGGTTGTCCACCATTTCGTAAAGTGCATGATTTGGTTTCGTTCAAACATCCTACGTGGGAGCCTTCACATGATTATTCTTTGGGAGTTGTTAGGAAGGTGACATTACCTATTTATCTATGCCTACATGGAGAGGTTGATATAAGTCTAAATGAGGACTCTTGTTTAAATCAACCATACATAGGTAGGGTGGAGTTCAGTTGCTTGCAGAGAATTGGTGCATTAGACAAATACAAGGATGTTTCACTTAAATCAACCCAAGTGTACCCTTGGACATGTTTAGTTTAACATGTCTCAAATCTTGGCCATGTTAATCAATTTTCAACAAGTGGAACCCCTCTTGAATGGGACGGAGTGAAGTTCTAATCCAACTTGGATCTCCAATGCCAACCCACATTTGTTTTAAATTTTTGCACAATTAATCTTAAACATCTAATTTGGCTAGAGAAAATATATTTTACACTGGCTAGAAAATTGATTATGATCAAAAACTTGAATTGAAGCAACATCTTGGATTAAATAAACTTTTGGATCAAGATTTGGGGACAAGATTGAGAAAAGCCATAAGTTAGTTCACTACCAAACCATGTCCATTTTGATGATGAAAGCAAAAGCAACACTAATTTTATCCACTTGGAGTACTACTATATTGGACTTTTTGTGGTGCTTGTTGCCATTGGATGGGATAGGGTATGTCTCTAATAACTTTCATTGGTTATATTACTTGTAATTTCTTTTCACTCATATTTTGAACAAATTCATTCCCAAGAACATTGTATTATTGTTACACCAATGTCATGTTTGCAGCCATTGAACATATTTGTACTTTTGTTGAATAATAAATATGCCTCAATGAACTTAAATGTTGGCCACATATTTTCTTCACAAGTTGTTTCAATGATTGTTGTTTAATGTAATAATTCCAATTATTATGAGAGTTTTGTTTTGATAGTTTTGGGTTTTGGTAACAATGCTCCTTTGGTATCAACACCTATCTAGGCCTGGGACTTTGCATCACCCGAAAAACTTACTATAAAATTTAACCATGAATGTTAGATTGTTTACAAAGGTTTCATATTTGCTTTTCACTTTGTGTCTTAAAATTTTAAGCTAAGGTAGCTTCAAGATTGACTCAATAGATGGTTGAAAACAAAAATTGCCATTACCAACATAATATGCAAATCCCAAGTAAATATGTTCCTACTATGAAGGACATGAAATCTCACATTGCATGACTTGATTATGTCTTGTTGCATGGTTAGATGGCAATTTCAAGAAGGCCATGAAGGATGGGAAGCTTGTAATTATTGAGGTACATAACAATTCTAAAATTATTGTACATGTTTTTGTAATATCTATGTTCATGTAGACACTAGTAGCACTATTATATTGT
>Ga0209208_10001415_pt1 | contig 33715 bp, 20 predicted proteins | sample S1TSphfallax_3_FD_187694 | JGI IMG/M metagenome (GOLD analysis project Ga0209208, IMG submission 187694) | Host-associated microbial communities from peat moss isolated from Minnesota, USA - S1T2_Fd - Sphagnum fallax MG (SPAdes) (version 2) | ecosystem: Host-associated > Plants > Peat moss >...
ATTTCTTGAGACCTGAAACGAAAAGGTATGGGTTTCAGGACCTGGACGGACAGACACCAGACAGACAGACACCAAAACCGTCCCCAAAACGTGTGAAGTAAATGAAAAGATAAGTAAAAGACGGACACACACACACACACACACCATGTTGTAATTATATAATAGATATTGGTTTTGAATGCCTTTACCTCTACCCACTTGGTTGCATAATCTATAGCTATTAAAATATATTTGTTTCCTGTTGGTTTTCATGTTGGTTTAATCACACCCATAAAGTTTAAACCCCACTTCATAAAAGGTTCCTCTAGAAATGTAGTTACCAATTTGGCCAAACTTTTTGTTCTTAATCCTCCAATTTTCTTACATTTGTCATAACTTCTACAAAATTCACAAGTGTCTTTGAATAGAATTGGCCACTAATAATTTGCATCCAAAATTTTCTTTGCAATAATATATGTAGCAAAATGTCTTCATGTAGTTTTGTAATAACAACATGTGTTTATGAAGTGTTCAAACATCTACGCATTTTATTGTCTTGTCCCACTTTGTACATTTTCCCTTTTTTTAGAATAAAAGGTTCTGCTTGCCTTTTTGGCTAGCTTTTATTTTTGAACTAAAATCAAAGTTTTTGGCATTTGACATGTCTTCAAATAACTCCTTACTTCTTACATCCACATAGGTGTATAGAAAATAATGATGAATCTATAGTCTAATATGGGACTCCTAATGGTTTTGAGCTACAGAACATACAATTGACTTAACATGGCAGAAAGGGCAAAATTGAAAAGTTACATAAATATGCAAGGAAAATAATGAATGTAATAACAATAATGAAATTAGAGCATTGGAAATGATGCAAATTTATGTCAAAACCTATTTCTTAGAACAATACACTATTGTCGATCAATCCATTTCCTCGATAATCCCAATAATTGAATTGCAATCATAGATTCATGTTTGGAAATAGGAACAATCCAGGGAGAAGAAATTATGATATCCTTGCCTAGAAGAATTCAACACATTGATCCCAATTCAATAAGAAAATAGATGGTGGTGTGCATCTAGAATTAATGGATGTAATCTTTGACGAAATTTCAAATTATTAAACCTTTTATACATACCAAACAATGGCCACTATAAACCATTGCCCCAAGCCAGAACCACGATCCAATGGAATCATATAATCCCATTGGTGAATGCATAAGAATGGTCCCAAGGTATTTAGACATAGTCCAATACAATTTTGATTCAAATTAACATATAGCATAATTAAACATGCCATTTCTAATCTAAAATCACCCACCACCACCTCAAAACACACATTGAAGCAATGCATCCCATATTGTGTGTCCAAATCCTTGTTTTTACTAAGGCAAAACCCTCGTGTTAACATCTTGACATATCACCCCAAAAAAAAAATTCAGTTTCACACTTGGTCACTATTGCATGTTTTAGTATTCTAGGAAAGACAATTGACAATGTGGTTATTTTTCACCATCATTCTACATGGTCTACTACAACTTCTAAAAATTGGTTTGGAGTTCAAATTAAGGTTAGTCTTCTATAAGTAATCCTAAACCCTAACTTTGGCTATTTTCCTATAATTAACATCTCATATCTATATTTGAAATACTTTATTAATTGAGATGGAATTGGCATCCAGAAATTACCCTAGCATGGCTACATCCATAATATTCACCACTGTGCAAGGCAAGATGAATATTGGCACATGGGATGAATATGGGTACTCCTTATTTCACCCTAGGTGCATTGATGAAAGGGAAGTGGTAGATATTGAAGCAATAGGGTTGCCCAAGGTGTAGACTATGGGAGACTATATATAGTTTCATTTTCTTTTTAATCCCCATTTCTTAATCATGATACTAATTAGAGAATTTTGATTACTATTGTCATGATGGTGATTGAAACTTTTATGTTTGGATTTTCTTGATTCTTCATTACCAAAAGAAAACTTAGCAAAAAAATAAGCTATTGGCATGAGGCATAATGAAGTCAAAATGTGTCGAGTCCTCTTAGGTCACATGGTGGTTCCATCAAGCTACTGCAAAGGAAAGGAAATTCCACCATGGCACAATATTCCAAAGTTCCTTCAAGCTTGTGGACCAATTCCTTCAAGCTATTATTGTGATGAATGTTCTAACCAAAACTCACTATGTAATCAAGTGGCATAGAAGTGAGAACTCGAGTTCTCATGAATATTAAACTCTATTCAGTTTTTGTTGGGATCGACAATGAAATGTATTCAACATATAACTTGGGAATTGGTGGTGTATGTAGGCCTTTGAAGAAAACATGATAAGAAGCATGACAACAATCTTGGTGCAACCGAACAACTTTGAATTTCCATCATCTTTTCTCCAAAGGATGAATGACACAATGTTGTGGTGTGTGGGAATATAGATAGCCTCTCTTTTAAATATTCTTTCTTTTGCTTCAAATAATTGTTGTTACTTTGTGGAGGTGAAATTGAATAACCTTTATCACCAATATCACTTGTGGGTTGAATTGATTGACTTTGAAAAATCAGATCATGATTTCTAGTAAGATTTGAAACAAATGTCAATTCTAGATTTGGATTGATTGAATCATAATAGTTCATTGATGTTGATTATAGTGAAGTTGCAAGTCTTAGCCTTAAAATAGAAAAGGTCACCTCACAATTTAAAGAATGATAAAATACAAAAATATGATTGCAAACTACACATAGATTATGGAGCACATAAAAGATTGCAAAAGATTAATGCAGAAAGCCATTATAATCTAAAAATATGCATTTTTTCCCATCCTAGACAATGACTTTATGTTGTAGGTCTTCTGCTTTTTGGTGGTCACAGCATTATGCGTTTTTATTGTTTTATTTCATCTCTACGACCTCCATTTCTTTTGTTAATGTGGAAAAACCATATTATAACGACAAAGTTCAAAATAACCTCCAACGTATTTAATTGCCAAGCTGCGGGTAGTTCATAAAAGTTATACTAAATAGATTCAGTGTGTAGCATGTTACGCCTTTTTGTAAAGTATTTTAGCCTAATTTAATTACTTTATTTTTATAGAATATAGGCTCAGGAGGACTCGAACCTACAATATCATCGTTATGAGTGGTGTGTTTGAACCAATTAAACTATAAGCCCTTCATTTGATATGCTAGTAAGCATATCAAATCAAGTAAAACTTGTTGCTTTCATAAACTATAGGAGGCTAGAAATCAAACGAAAAGGGGGCCTAGAAGAGCTAGAGAGTAAACAAAAATATATATACTTTTACTCACATATCGTTTCCAAGCTTCCACCTAGGTGTCCATGATACTATAAATAATTTTATATATATATATATATGCTTGTTAATCTTGAATCAACTTTTGTTTGAGGCAAAATCTATGCATACTGAAATCTATGCATATTGACACTAATTTCCTAAGGAAATATTAATGTTGTGGTGGTAGCGAGAAGAATGGAAAAAACGATACAAACACAACAATTGTAGACCTTACAAACATGTAAAACATTTTAGGATACAAATAAACTTACAAATTCATTTCCTTTATATATTTTTTTGAATAAATAATTTAATAGGTTTCTATAAAGTCCAATGTCCACTAAAATTTAGAAGTCCATTTCACTTGAATATCAATTTGGTGATATTAAATTACATACATGATATCACAATATAAAGGTTGGTTAACAAGTTTAGTGTCCATTGAGCTGACTAAATTATCAACATGCATTAAGTAAACTTACCCCCTTGCGAGGAATTCTTGCACACCTTTCCACATGAAAATATGCACCCACAAAATTCATTTGGGGGGGACTACTATGTAGTTGTATTTTAACAAGTTAAGGTGGTTTAATAGAATGTAATGAATTTCACTAAAGAATATAATGCATCGTGTCCACTTGGAGGATACTAAGACATTTTGGAATAATTAAAACTCACCATGATGAAATGTGAAGAAGCATTGTGTTGATGTTTAATCAATGTTCATGCTTGATAATTGACCCCTTTCATTCCACTCCTCATAATATTTTCATATAATTTCCTAATCTAGCATGCATAAGTATGTTGGAAAGTTAATCTTTAAGGAAATAATGCTACGAAATCTTATATTTTTTATGTGTGAAATCAAAAGTTATGCCTCAAAACAAAAAGTAATTTCGACCATATTTGAAAAAAAAAAACGTCTTCAACCCCTCTACTTTTGGCAAATGTAATTCCCTTACAATAACCCCAATGAAGTTGTTGCAACACTAGCCTTGGGCTTGCGACCAAGGAAAAAGGGTCTCAAAGGTGTGGGCCAAGAAGAGTGTGAGAAGGAAGACTCACATTCCCAAGTGAGCTCTCCTTTTGGGAATTGGAATCCTGATGGACTCCCGAACCTTCAGAGAGCGATTGTAGAGGTCAAAAAACCTCGCATTGAAGAGTTCTTTATATTATTGGAAATCTATTGAAGCGTAGATGTCTAAAATGGGCTCGCATGACCCATTTGGACATTTGCAACATAAGTTATGGCAAAAAGAAAGGTCGAGAGTCAAACTAGCAATTTGATTCCCGATCACAAAAAGATAGGAATTGATCCGACTTCCGTGCATGCAAATGGAGTGCAATACACCGTTGGAAATCTCTCAACGAAAGCTACAACTTTGCTTTAGACCTCATCCCAATCGGAGGTCTAAGCAAGAAGTTATGGCCCCACAAAATTGAAAGAGTCTAACTTTAATAGTTTCGAGATTCTCCTTTGGGAGCCCCGAGACAAAAAAGGCCATTTGGATGGGGGCCTCACAAATACATGTAGAGAATACTATATGGGGGAAGGTGGTGGCTTCCCCCTTACTCTGCACCTTTCCATGGGGCCTACATCCAAATGACTTTTCTTTCCTGGGACTCTCGAGTGGGAGTCCCGAAATCGCGCCAGTCGAGAATCCCGCAACTTTGGAACCCCATAACTTTGCGAGCAGACCTTGAATCGAAGTGTGGTCTCAAGCAAAGTTATATCTCTCATTGAGAGATTTCCAATAATATATCGCACGTTATCTATAGTTGAGTAAATTGGGTCGATTCCCGACTTTTTTTAATGGTCCCTTATTTTGGCCATAACTTGTGTTTCAGATGTCCAAATGAGCCATAAGAGCCCATTTTAGACATTTAAGTTTCAAGAGCTTTCCAATGATATAAAAAACGCCATAAGCTATTGAGTTTTGACCCCTCAAATTGCTCTCTGAAGTTTCGGGAGTCCACCGAGACTCCATTTCTCAAAATGGGAGTTGCCTTGGGAGTGTGAGGGTTCACTCCCTCACACTTTCTTACACTCTCGGGAGTATGTGATGTGACTCCCAAGCTTCCTCTTGTCCCGTAACCTTGTAACCCCTTTGCCTTGATCGCAAGCCCAAGGTTAGGGTTGCAACAAAGACTCAAAAATGAGTCGAGGCACCCTCCCTAGCTCACAACACTTTGAGGGGTAAAGGGGTGTGTTGGAGCTCCAGGATGGGACTAGGAAGAGTTAATAAGCTTCACGCACTCACACGGGCTTGCACACAACCCACACAAAATGGTTAGTGCACAGTTATAGCACCTTTGGTGTTAGGACGAGCCACGGGCAACACGGACACACAAGACTCACCACGGCCCGGACTTGGGGGAAGCCACCACCTTCCCCCTTATAGTATACTCTCCACCTCTCCACGGGGCCTACATCCAAATGGATTTTCTCTCTCGGGACTCTTGAGTGGGAGTCTCAAAATCGCGCCAGTCGGGACTCCCACGACTTTGGAGCCCCATAACTTTACGACCAAACCTCGAATCGAGGTGCAGTCTCAAGCAAAGTTGTAGTTCTCATTGAAAGATTTCCAACAGTATGTTGCACGTTGTCTGAAACTAAGTAAATCGGGTTGATTCCTGACGTTTTTTGGTCGGGAGTCAAATTGGCAGTTTGACTCCCGCCCCTTCTTTTGGCCATAACTTGTGTTTCAGATGTCCAAATGAGCAATGAAAGCCCATTTTAGACATCTAAGTTTCAAGAGCTTTTCAATGATATAGAGAACGCCACAAGTTATTGAGTTTTGACACCTCAAATTGCTCTTTGAAGTTTCAGGAATCCAGTGGGACTCCATCTCTCAAAGTGAAAGTTGCCTTGGGAGTGTGAGGGTTCACTCCCTCACACTTTCTTACATTCTGGGGAGTATGTGATGTGACTCCCAGGCTTTCTCTTGGCCTGCACCCTTGCAACCCCTTGGCCTTGGTCGTGAGCCCAAAGCTAGGGTTGTGACATAAACATCATGGAGTTCCCATTTGACTAAATCAACTCAATGGTAATAGTAGCATTTCCATGTATCATTTATTCTTACAATATCCCCTAGTTATTTCTTACTATATATTAATTAATTATGTAGTACATAGTAAATTAAAATTAGAATTTTCCATTATAAGAATTCCCATGTACTTTTATATCCATTGTCAAAATTAGGGTTTCATGAATCCATTGGAACTAGGATGTTTGGGTTTTCATAAAGCTTCGTCATCACTACCACACATTATGCCTACCCTAATTTCTTAAATAAAGGTTTCGACCCCCTTTGAATGTAAGTACAAAATAATTCTAACTACGCCTTTGGTTTTTTATGATGTAGGTGAAGATTTAATCATGGCAGATGATGTTGTTATGCCTTCAAATCCTCTAATTGCATCAGTAGAAGTAAAAGAGCCTGAAGAAGCACGAATTGACATGAATGTTTTCCCAACGGTCATGCGAAGAAGAACCATCCAGAAAAGTGGTGTGCATTCGAGTCAATTGTTTAGCATGGGATCATCGATTATCTCCTAACCCACATGCTTTCGTAAATCTACTTAGAATTTCTTCTTGCTCGTGGAACCATGCCAAAAAGGTTTGAAAAGTGTTAATGTGAAGATGACGATGTTTGTCTTCATTGTCAAACTTGGGTTCTCGGTGATGACCATTACTATTAGTTGCAAGGCCCAATCAGCCCCCTTTCCATGGAGCATCGAGCCAAATACCAAGTTCACACCATTCGTCACATTCTAGATTTTTTGCACTTGTGATTTATCCTCTCTAAGTCGTTTGTTGAGTTGTAATTCACTTGAGGCTACTCAGGTGGAAATGCTAGTATCTAAATTCAATTTTGGTTTTATTTAGGAGCTTGATAAAAGTGAAGATTAAATAAAGATGTATTAGGACTACATCCTATAAATCTTACAAGTACATCATTAGTGCATGGAGATTATTCTATAAAACTAATTTAATATTTTCATGGTGAATGTTAATGTTAATTATGGGCTTGTATTCCCAATATATCAATAAAACCACATCTAATTTTACATCATTTTTCACCTATTTACAACATAAAAAAGATAATGCACTCTAGAAGGTTTACTAGGTTCTAAAATTAATTAAACACTACATCAATTTAAATAAGAAAGTTTTTTACACTTGGAAAATATCCAAAGGTTAATTCAACTATTAATGATTATTACTTGGAAGTTTATAAGGATTCAAATCATTATTACTAAGGAAAATAATGGAACTAAAACTTAACTTGCTAAATTGTAATCCATGGTTCACACCCCCAAAAACATTGTTTAACCAATCAGTTAAAAAATAATATTCATGGGGCTTCATTTAATAACATCATAAAGTATACATGTAAATGAGCCCATATTGAATTGAATTTCTAAATTTATTCCTTATAATTTTTTCTTACAATGGGCAACGACGATATAAACACAACAATTACAAACCTTATAAACATGTATAACACTTTAGATCATAAATGAACTTACAAATTCATTTCCTTTATATATGTTTTTGAATAAACAATTTAATAGGTCTTTATAAGGTCTGATGTCCACTAAAATTTTAGAAATCCATTTCACTTGAACATCAATTTGGTGAGGTTAGATTACATGCATGATGTCATAAGATAAGAGTTAGTTAATGACCAGTGAACCAACCATATTGTCAGCAAGCACTAGGTAAAACCTATCCCCTGTAAAGATTATCTAACTAGTCAGCTAAAAAACAATGTTTATGAGGCTTCATCTAATAACGCTAGAAATTATACATGTAAGTGAACTCATATTGAATGAATTTCTAATTATTCATTGTAATTTTTTAAATAATAAACATTATAATAAACCAATAAATATAATAACATAATTCTAAAATTAGAAACAAACTAAGAAGTACATTTACATGGCATTTACAACATTTACAATTATTTAAAAAGACTAAGCAAAAAGGCATTTACATGATAAATTGAAGAACTTGACAATTTTCCAAAAGAACATAAAAGAAAGGGAAGAAAAGATAAGACCATGTCCTCTTTCACAACTTATTCTAGTTTAAGAGACACATTTCCATCACATTCACCCATGAACTTAGCATTAGGTGATGCTGAATATGGTTCTTTCGTCGCACTTGGTTATTACATAAAAGAAATGAAAATAAAATATTATTTAAAGCATGAGGATTCCATGGAAGTACAACTTGTAGAACTCGTTCATGCGTCAACCAAAAAGATGAGGGATATGAAGTGGTCCTATGGGAAAAGAATTCAACAACTTTCCTTAGAGTTGAAACATTTGAACAACATAATATTGTATGAGCAAAAGCACACTGAACACCATATTGATCCCCTTGAATTTGAAGCACATAAACAGGAATGGGAATAGAAAGACAATATTAACTTATAAACCTCAAATAATCCCAAAAAAACAAGAATGTACTATACAAATTATCATAGGACAAATCATAATGTTGAAACATGTAGAGTCAAAAGAAAAAAGGACCCTATTCTCATAGTCTCTAGGGCTACTACTCAACAAATTAAAATATAGAAGCTTGTGAGGTATTCTTGTCACATTTGTGGTGACATTGCGACATAAGATCATAGATTGTCCCAAGTACAATGATATGTAGAATATGTTTAAGAACAAAGGAATGAAACCAACATATAAACAAGTTGTGGTAGAACTCAAGGTTTCAAATCGTTCAATCCATATGGTGGATGTGAATATGGCCATCACTAGGAGCAAGGTTACTGAAGAACAAATGTTTAAGGATAGAAAACCAATAAAAAAAAAGTCTATGACTGAATGCAAAGAAGAATAAAAACTATAACAATCTTTTGTCAACACTATACATGAGATGCATTAGAAGACCCACCACAAAATTTGATTCCAAAAGAAAAAGCATAATGGAATACAAGTTGGGTGAGATTGCCAGAATCCTAGGTGTCCACAAAACCAATTGTATCACAAAGTTTGTTCATTATTCCTATCAACAAAGTTATGTCTATGGACCAAATATTTTGAAATAACAATAAATAGATGTCAGAGATTACCTATACTTTGAGGTTAGGTTAATTATCAAAAATAACACCAGATCTTAAAAAGTATATGTGGTAGAAATTAAGGCCAAAAAAACCTAATATAACTACTAAACAAATATCAGAGCTTAACATAACCATAGTCATTGAAACACATTTTGAACTAGACACAATAATTATAGATGACGCACCCCCAAGTTCCTTGATGGACTCAATTGTGAATCCAAAAATGAAGACAATGGAAGGAGAAGGGGTCGGGGCACGCTCCTTGGCTCGTAGCACTTCAAGGGTAGAGGGCGTGCTAGAATTCCGAAATGGGACTAGAAAGATTGACAAGCACTTCATTTACTCACACAGACCTACATAAACCAAACAGGTTGGTTAGTGCGTAGTTGTAGCACTTTGGTGCACGAATGAGCCATGAGCAAACATGGATTCACGAGATTCACCATGACCCAAACTTGGGGGGAAACCACCACCTTCCCCCTTATAGTATACTCTGTGCTTGGCCGCAGGGGCCAACACCCAAATGACATTTTTTTATCAGGACTCCCAAGTGGGAGTTTCGAAATTCCCAAAGTTGGGACTCTTGCAACTTTGGGGGCCCATAACATTGTGTGCAAACCTCCAATTAAAGTGAGGTTTAAAGAAAATGTAGCCCTCATCGAGGGCTTTCCAATGGTATGTGACACACGACTTGCACGCAAGGAAAATGGGGTGATTACTAACTTTTAGTGGTCGGGAGTCAAATTGACAATTTGATTCCTTACCCTTCTTTTGGCCATAACTTGTGTTTTAAGTATCCAAATGGGTCATGCAAGCCCACTTTAGACATCTATGTTTCAAGAACTTTCCAATGATATAAGAAACTTCTCAATTTAATTGGTTTTCACCCCTTAAATTGCTCTATGAATATTCCAGAGTCCATCAAGACTTTAACTCCCAAAGTGGGACCTCACTTGAGAGTGTGGGGGTTCACTCCCTCACATTCCCCCACACTCCCATGAGCATGAAATGTGACTCTCGAGTTTCATTCTTGGCCTGCACCTTTGCAAGCCCTTGCCTTGGTCGCAAGCCCAAGGCTAAGGTTGCAATAATAGAAGTAAATAACCAAATGGTAGTTATCTAGGTACAAGTTGGCAAGAACATTATTGAGGATGTTTTGATAGATGGAAGAGCAAGTGTGAACATTATAACAAAAACCTTAGAACAAAGGTAGGTTTACCCAAACCAAAACTAGTTCCATACCACATCAGAATGGCAAATCAAAATATGACCATACCTTTAGGAATCATAAAAAATTGAAGATTCACATACATGGTATTCCATATATAACCACATTTACTATTTTGAAAAATAATGTGGTAGATTCTAATTATTCTTTGTTGTTAGGAAGACCTTAGCTCAAAGATGTAAAGGTTACACATAATTGGGGTAACAATGTCATTACTATTCAAGGTAATAGAACAGTTGAAACTATATTAGTTAACAAGAAATTGGGAGCATAACCAAAAGCCCCCAAGTACTTGTTTGTTATGACTTGATGGAAAGGTGAACATATGAAAAGGAAGATGTGATCTTTGAGACAAAACCATAATTGTTTTCAATTAGCACAATTATTCTCTCAGAAGAAATGGTTTCGTTGTTAAGTGTTGGAATGTCAGAAATCAAAAGCATTAAGGAATCTTATCTAAAGCAAGGGACATCATATCAAATAATTGCAAAAGTCATGCTTTCAACAGTGAATTCAAAAAACTTTTGTGTCAAACCAAAGGTTTCATTAGAAGATTAGGTTTATCCAAAAACCTATTGCCATAATAGTCAAGATGATATTCAAGTGGATGAATCACCAACAAGAATACATGAACAAAATCTTTAGATAATAGGTTGGACTTTGATTAAAGAACAACTTATTAAGCTAAAACTTGGCACATAAGCAAATTCACAATACGTCAAGGTTAATTCATAATTAATAAAGGATAAGACTAAGGAACTTCAAATGCTACTTAAGGAATTCAAGGATGTGTTCGCCTAGACTTACAAAGATTTGAAATACATACTTCTAAAATTGGCTCAACATAGAATTGATTTAGATACCTCAATTCCACTAGCACATCAAGTAAGGTATATTTTGAACCCTAATTAAGATGCAGTTGCTAAACATGACATTAACAAAATGTTAACAGTTGGATTTATTCAACCAATAAAGGACGTTACATGGTTATCACCCATAGCGATAGTGCCTAAGAATAATGGCAAATTGAAAATTTGTGTGGATTTTAAAAAGCTCAATAAGGCAACCAAAAAAATCCTTATCCTTTACCATTTTTTGATGACGTAGTGAACACTATAGCAAGGTATGAAGCCTATTCATTTCTAGATGAATATTCAAAATACCATCAGATTTTTATAACCCTTGAAAATAGATACAAAATAACTTTTATGACAAATTGGGGAGCTTTTGTTTAGATGGTGATGCCATTTGGTGTCAAAAATGGGTCATCAAATTTCCAGATAGTAGTTAGTAGAGCCTTCAAAAAGTACTTGGTGTTCATGAAAATATCTTTGGATGACTTCACAATTTATAGTGACATGGAGAGTCATTTGATGAAGCTCAAACTTTGCTTTTAGAAGTGCAGAGAATATAGAATTAATTTTAACCCAAAGAAATGTGCCTTTATTGTTGTAACCTTAGCCTTGGGCTCGCAACCAAGTTAAGGGCTTGCAAGGTTGCGAGCCAAGAAGGAAGCCCGGGAGTCACGCTGCATGTTCCTAGGAGTGTAGGAGAATGTGAGGGAATGAACCCTCACACTCCCAAAGGAGTTTCCACTTTGGGAGTTGGAATCCCGATGGACTTCCGAATCTTTAGAAGGCAATTGCAGGTGTCAAAACTCAATGGATTGAGGAGTTCCTTATATCATTGTAAATGTATTGAAAAGTAGATGTCTAAAATGTGCTCATATGACCCATTTGGATATCTAAAACAAAAGTTATGGCCAAAAGAAGAGTCAGGAGTCAAATTGGCAATTTGACTTTCGACCACTAAAAGTTAGGAATTGACCCAATTTCCTTGCATGTAGGTGGCGTGCGACATACCTTCAGAAAGATCTTGACGAGGGCTACAACTTTGCTTTAAACCTCATCTCAATCATAGGTATGCACACAAAGTTATGGGGCCCCAAAGTTGTAGGAGTCCCAACTTTGGTAATTTCGAGACTCCCATTTGGGAGTCCCGGGACAAAATGCCATTTGGATGTGGGCCTCGTGGAGAGGCACAAAGTATACTATAAGGGGGAAGGTGGTGGCTTCCCCCAAGTCGAGGCTATGGTGAGTCTTGTGAGTCCGAGTTTGCCCATGGCTCGTCCTAGAACCAAAAGTGTTCCAATTATGCACTAACCATCTTGTGTTTGGTTTTATGCAGGTCCATGTGAATAGTTGATGCTTGTCACTCTTCCTAGTCCCATCTCGGAGCTCCAACACGTCCTTCTACCCCCAAAGTGCTACAAACCAGGGAGTGTGCCCTAACTCCTTGCTTTTCCTTTGTTTTCAGTTTAGATTCACATTTGAGTCCATTAAAGAGCTTGGGAGCACGTCATTTATCGTATTTTCAAGATTAATTTTAGGGTTCATAGTTTTTAAGGAAAGAAAAATATTGAACCCTAAGAAGGTTCAAACAATAGTGAATATGCTAGTACCTACCAATCCACATCATATTCAGGTTTTTTAAGGTATGGTTCAATTTTATAATGTTTCATCAAGAACTTTTCCTTTATCATGACACCAATCACCAAGTTGATGAGGAAAATAGAACCCTTTATCTAAACCACTGAATGTCAAGAAGCTTGGAATTAGGTAGAGCAACCTTAAAAGGATTTTTTAAAAAAAAGATAGTCTAAAGGAGAGGTTCATTAAAAACATAAGGCCTTTAAAATTTACACACATTTATTTTAAAAAGGAAAAATAGCCAAATAGTAGGATAATTAGAAAAATGGTTTTAATGTCTTAGTGACACAACCTTAGTCGTGGTTTCGCAACCAAAGCAAAGGCTTACAAAGGTGTGAGCCAAGATTGAAGCTCGAGAATCACATTTCATGCTCCTGGGAGTGTAGGAAAGTGTGAGGGAATGAACCCCCACACTCTCAAGTAAGCTCTCATTTTGGGAGTTCGAGTCCTAATGGACTCTAGAATCTTTAGAGGGTAATTACAGGGGTCAAAAATCATTTGATTGAAGAGTTCTTTATACCATTGGAAATCTCTTACAACGCAGATGTTTGAAATAGGCTCTTATTACCCGTTTTGACACTTAAAGCATAAGTTATGGGCAAAAGAAGGGCCATAAGTCAAATTGCCAATTTGACTCCCGACCATTAAAAGTCAATAATCACCCCAATTTCCTTTTGTGAAGGTGGCATGCCACATACCGTTAGAAAGTTCTTGATGAGGGATACAACTTTTTTTTAGACCTAATTTCAATTAGAGGTCTACACACAAAGTTATGGGCCTCCAAAGTTGCAAAAGTCCCAATTTAGGGAATTTTGGGACTCCAACTTGGGAGTTCCAAGACAAAATGACATTCGGGTGCAGGCCCCATGGCCAAGCATAGAGATTATTAAAAGGGGGAAGGTGGTGGCTTCCCCCAAGTCTGAGCCATGGTGAGTCTTGTTTGTCCGTGTTTGCATGTGATTCGTCTGTGGACCAAAACTACGCACTAACCAACTTATTGTTTGGTTTGTGCAGGTCCATGTGAGTAATTGACTTACTTGTCAATCTTCCTAGTCCTCACCTCGGAGCTTTAACACGCCCTTTTACCCCCAAAGTATTGGGAGCCAAGGAGTGTGCCCTAACTCCTTATCCTTTCGTTGTTTTCACCCTTTGGACTCACAATTAAGTCCATCAAGGAGTTTGGGAGTGCATCACTTAGTCTGATGATAATGAAGAGAAAAAGACTATGTAGAAGAAGTGGAAAAGAATAGAGGATACTACAATGAGAAGCAATATTCACTTCAACAAGAAATAAAATTATTGAGGAAACAATAACAACATAATTAAAGACAAAAGGAAAAATCTATATTTCTTAAATCTGATCCAAAAATACTAATTGCTCCCAAGCAAAAATAGAGGTCAAATGGGCAGGAGCATCAGAAATGGCCGAAGAAGGAAGAAAAGTCTCAAGTTCAACAATCAATAAAGGAGCAAATATAAGATTTTAATTGAGATCCACCAAGAGTACAACGATCTATTCTATCACCACACAATAATGAAGGTATGTTGCCTTCAAGACCAAGTTCTACAACAAGCATGAATGTATTTGGAGAAGTCTAGACTCCATAGAAAAGTTTAGGTTCATCAAGTACAAGTTCCAAGGGTCAAACTCCTAGGTTTCATACACTATGGTCTGTGTAAGGCATAGAAGCAAAATTGGATGAACACAAAAGAGTTATTATTATGTTTCAACATGTAGCAAAATATAATGTACATATGACAAATATTTTGCTTAAACTTTTTGATTTGGAGATCAAGAATAAGCATATTATAGAAGAGAAGGATAAATTTGTTCAAAATTTACAAGGAACTTTGGAGGAGTAGAAGCTCAAAGCAAGGTTGCAAGATAGGAACAATGACAATAGTCAAGTATTAGCAGAATTCCAAACAACTAGACATAAGATCAATAACATGGAAAAGTAGAACAAGGATTTGGAGAACATCAAAATAGAAAGGGATTCCTTACAAGTAACTTTAAAGGGGACAAATGCCAATTACTAGGGTTTTAAAATATAAAAAAATACTCTAAGTGTATAACATAGCAATTTTTAGAGAGGCTACAAGAACATGGAGGAAACTTTCTTGAAGCAATGGAAGGAGTTGCATGAGCTCAGAGCATATAATGCCAATGCATATCAAGCTAAGAATTAGATACAAAGGCAAGCTGACCATAGGCATGCATAGATGGACAAAAATTTATAGGAATAAATGGCCTTTAATCAAAAGTTAAACAAACTTCTAGAGGAGACTTAGAACAAAAAACCTTTCAATTATGATATTGTCATCACAAAAAATAGTGAATTCAATAAGAATAATACTTTGCTTCAAGTAAAGCTTAAGGCACTATTAATGGAAGAAAAAGATGTAATTCCCAATGCTTGATTTTGCACTTTGAATAGTGTATTGTTTTACAATAACTCCTTGAATTCCTTCAACCTATTGTTCATCCTAATAGGTAGAATGGGGTTGGGTTTACTCAACTACACTTTAGTTATCTGATACTAACCTCTCTAATCCTGGATTTGGGCAATTAAACTTTGTTTTTCCCTTTCAAACTCTATGTGGGCAACTATTTGTTATTCTATGAAGTATTAACATGTTTACATATTAGATTCCTCCATTTTGGTGTAATCTCGCATCATTTCCTCTAAATTAGCTTGGAGACGTTTCAAATCATTGTGGGTTTTCTAGTTGAATTGATTGAGCTTGATATATTCTTGCTACAGGTTTTCAATTTTCCTAAAAGCATGTTTTGCTTCTTTCAACTTATTGGACAACTTTTGATTCTCATGTTGGACCTTATTCAATTGCCCCTTGACTAGGACTAGTTATTTGTCATGGTTTTTCAAACTTTTCTACATTGTCTATAGCTTTAAGTTATAGGTTTCTAGGTGATTGTGGGTTTGAGACAAGTTTTCTTTGACTTACTCAAACTCAATTCTAAGGTTTGAGAGTTCATGCAATGTATCTAACTAGGTTTTGGCATTTTGAGCAACTTTTTCTAAAAACATACTAATTTGTGTCATGTTTTTTATAAAATGACTAGAAATTGGGATAGTTTAAAATCTAAAAAATTGTGGGTTTTCTATTTGAATAGGTTTAACTATAGGTTCAACAAGTTGTGACGATTATGTAGTTGCAACTACAAGTTGTGTAGGTTCTACAATTGGTATTACAATTCAACAAATTCAATAGATTCAACAAATTCAACTTGGATGTTGCCAATTACCTGATCCAAGTTAGGTTCAAGTTGTTCCTCCATGTTACCTTGTATAGTCATTGTTTTAAGCTTTTCACCACCTCCACCTTCAATTTCATCTAAACATGTTCGCTCCTCATCCTCCTCTAAGTCAACAACTTGTGACCCAAAAAAAGTTCTAAACTTCTTTCTTGGCAATGAGGTAACAAGTTCAGGACTTAACTTGTCCTTTAGTGTAGGTGATAATGTACACATCTTTAATCGATGAGACTAACGTGTTGGTAAAGGTGATGCAGTGGTTGAACGTGTTGGTCTTCTCTCCTTCACAAAATGCTCCCTTATAATAGGTTCAAATGAAACTTATCGTTGTTAGGAAACTTATCATTCTTGGCTGGCTGGTGACATAAGTTCTTATGGGTTACTATTCTTGGTGAAGGCACCTCAGATAAAGGGAACCATTTCCTAAACATAATATCTTGGATATGCTTTGAATAATAATTATTTGCCTTGGTTTTGCTAGAAATTGGGTTATTTGTTGCTTTCTTCTAATGTTTTATCTAACAAATTAACTCAACAAGTAATTGGTTCAACACTATTGAACACTAATTAACATGTCGCCCCATGTTGGCTAGGTTGAAAGTAATAACAATCATGTTGTTAAAGTATGCTACTTTCTTTGATAAAAAATTTGCAAAATGGCTACAAATTTGGCATGAAATTCTTCCTTCATGCAAACTACATTCCATTCTTCATTTTCAATGAAGGCATGTGGACTTGCAATTTTTTTCAAAGTGGTTTTGGTTCATCAAATGTTGCATTCACAGCATCTACTGCTCCTTCCTTGGAAATCCCAAGTTGTTCATGAATAAATATTTGATCAATTAAAATTTCTTGACCATGCACTTGCCCTTGGATTCTTCCATCCTTTGTTGCTTCCCAGGTTTGTAAAAATCTTGCAACAAATCCTCTTGTGGTGTAGTCCACTACAAGTTGAACAAACCTTCCAAACTAGTTCATCTAGCCCATTTGATTTTGTTGGAATCCATCTTCATCCAATATGACATTTTCTGGCTCTCCTTCACCTTAAACATTGTTTTCTCCTAAATAGGTTTTTCAACCCGTTCTTCTACATGCACATTGCCTTTTCATTTCATCATGGTTTTGGTTCTTGATCATGGGCATTGAAGGATAACATTGTAAACAAGTTATTTTTCAAAGAGTTTTTGGAAAAACTTTCTCCACTATCTTTGTTCACATGTTGCTACAATTCTTCTTTTTCCACAAGTCTTGGTGTAGGAGCTTGCTCTAATTGCTCCTTGGTTTGTAACACTTTTAGGGGTAGAGGGGCATGCTGGAGCTCCGGGATGGGACTAAAAAGATTGACAAGCACTTATTCACTCACATGGACTTGCACAAAACTAAACAAGAAGTTGGTTAGTGCATAGTTGGAACACTTTGGGTTCCAGGACGAACCATGGGCAAACTCGAACTCACAAGACTCACCATGGCCCAAACTTGGGGGAAGCCACCACCTTCCCCTTTATAGTATACTTTGTGCCTCTCCACGAGGCCCACATCCAAATGGCATTTTGTCCCGAGACTCCCAAAAGGGAGTCCTGAAATTCCCAAAGTTAGGACTTCCGCAACTTTGGGGCCTCATAACTTTGCATGCAAACCTCTCATTGAGATGATGTTTAGAGTAAAGTTTTAGCCTTCGTCCAAAGCTTTTCAACAATATGTTGCACACCACTTGCACGTAAAAAAATCAGGTCAATTCTTGACTTTTAATGGTCGAGAGTCAAATTGCCAATTTGACTCTCGACCCTTCTTTTGGCCATAACTTGTGTTTCAGATGTCCAAATGGGTCATGCGAGCCCATTTTAGACATTTACGTTTCAATATATTTTCAATGATATAAAGAACTCTTCAATCCATTGAGTTTTTCCCCTTGCAATCGCTCTTTGAACATTTGAGAATCCACTGGGATTCCAACTCCCAAGGTGGAAGTTCCTTTGGGAGTGTGAGGGTTCATTCCCTCACACTTTTTTTCACTCCTGGGCTTTCTCTCTTGGCTCGCAACCTTGTAAGCCCTTACTTTGGTTGTAAGCCCAAAGCTAGGGTTGCGACATAGAGGGGTGTGTTGGAGCTCTGAAATTGGGATTGGAAGATTGAAAAGTAAATCAATTACTCACACAAACTTGCAAAAATTAAACAATAAGTTGATTAGTGCGTAAATGGAACATTTTTGGTGCATGGACGAACCATGGGCGAATACGGACTCACAAGACTCACGACAGCCCAAACTTGGGGGAAGCCACCACCTTCCTCCTTATAGTATACTCTGGGCTTGGCCATGGGTTCAACACCCAAATGTCATTTTGTCTCGACGCTCCCAAGTGGGAGTCCCGAAATTCCCAAAATTAAGATTCTTGCAACTTTGGAGGCCCATAACTTTTCGTGTAGACCTCTGATTGAAATGAGGTCTAAAGAAAAGTTATAGCCCTCATCTAGAAATTTCTAATGGTATGTGGCAAACCGCCTACATGCAAGGAAATCAAGGATATTCTTGACTTTTAATGGTTAGGAGTCAAATTGGCAATTTGATTCCTAACCCTTCTTTTAGCCATAACTTATGTTTTAAGTGTTTAAATGGGTCATGCGGGCCCATCTTTTTGGACATTTAAGTTCCAAAAGCTTTTTAATGATATAAAAACTCCTTAATCCAATGGGTTTTGACCTTTGCAATTGTTTTTTTAAGATTCAGAAGTCCATTAAGACTCCGATTCCCAAAGTGGGAGTTCACTTGGGAGTGTGGAGGTTCATTTCCTCACACTCCTGAAAGCATGAAATGTGACTCCGGGCTTCATTCTTGGCCCACACCTTTACAAGCCCTAATGTTGGTTGTGAGCCTAAGGTTAGGGTTATGACATCTAACAAACTTTGAATTTCTTTCCGGAGCCCTTCCATCATCAAAACATTTTATTGTTGGGTGTTTTTAGTTGTTGATACCATCTATGGAGATAAGTAAACTCTTGTTTAGCCCTCATTTCCCCCTCTTCTACAATTGCTTTGTTGGCTATGGTAGCATGGAACACGATCGAAACCTCCCCTACCAATTTTTCCAAAGCCACCAAAAGTGGCAACAAAAAACGTACTAAAACTAGGTGTCAAAAAATTAAGGGTGTACCAAAAAAGTTTTCAATGCCCTTGAAGAGGTCGGAGTCACATTTTGAGCTTCACTTGTGGTCTCCATTTGGCTTCCATTGGAACATCCTCTCGATGGGGTGTCAATGTTTAGTATTTGATTCAAAGGAATTGGTTTTCCCTACAATTGCCCATGCAACTATTACAATAGAAACCAAAGGGGAAATGCAAGTTGAAATTCAAAAGGGGCATTTGGCATACCAAAAAACAAACTCCTTGTTGGAATGGTGGTTATGGATTTTTTCTTTAGGCTTGAAAGCTTTTCAACCAAACTCCTCTTCCTAGGCGATTAACTTGATGTACAATCTAGATGAGGTTTTAAATGGCTAGAAATGTTCCACCTCCTAAGTGCCATAAGTAGATTCAGTGTGCTAATCGATTCTAGTATTGGTAATTTTCCAATACTGGTACAGGAAGGTTCTAATACATAATCGGATTGCACCTCCAATGGTTGTTGTGACCTTTCCTTTTGGATGTTTAGCATAAAGTATAAATCAATCAATGCGCCTTGGGTAGGCTCTTTTAGTGATGTTGATTTCATCTCCAAATTTGGGTTGAAAAACTCCAAATCATTGTCTTCATCTTCTAGGTCGGATTCCAATAATTTGGTTTTTGGTTCCAACGAAAACCATTTTTGTAGTAGGATGTTGACTACCTATGCAAGACCAAATTCTAGCTACTTTTTCATAGTTTCCTTCAATTTTGAAGGCGTTGAAAAGTCTCGAATGCAACTGCATAAGTTGGAAATGAAAACAACATACTAATTAATCTACTTCCCTTCTTCTACCATTGTCACAAGAAGTATGAACTTCTTTGTAGCATAAGTTGTTTTATTGCCTTTTAGCCAAATTGCTTATATCAGTGCAAGCATTTGGGTTACGTACTTGCCCTTGAATTATGTAGCCTTCCAGCCCTCCTTCTATACAATTACATCTTTCAACACAAGTTTTATACACATGTTTGTGATTTCATCTTGCTTGTAGTTTGGTGGGATGGTAATTCCATTGACCATCTTTTTTATAAAGGAAATTAGTTGCTCGTACACCATTGAACCGATTCTTTTGGGGCTGTACCGAATGATGCCCTATAGCCACTCTTTCACCAATGGCTAAATTAGGGCGAATCAAATCTTGAAGAAATCAAAAGCTCCTACTTATTTTGGCCATTGAACATCTCTCCCTCTCACCCATCTCTCAAATTTATCCATCTTGGTAAAGACTACCTTTGCCTTTGCTTCTCAAAGTCACTACCATTCTACCTCTCTTTTTCTCTCCTTCAACTTCACAATCTGATTCCAATTGAAAGCTCTTAGGGGCTTTCCCTCATTCTTTTTGTAATCTCTCAATCTTTCATTGTTCTTTAGCTAACTTCTTCGCTTCCATTTTGCTAATTGCTCCTCTCATTTTGGTGTCAGTTGTTACAATGCTAAGATCCAAAGTGCAAGAAAAAAAATCAACAATAATAATGGAAAGGAAAGTTTAAGGCCCTTTTATAGGTGTCAGGAAGGATGAACGTGATGCTTCGATGGGGAAACCTTTTGGATGAAAAAGGTGACGGTTGGGAACTTGAATTATTGCATGAATTTTTGGTCGAAACAACTCAAATCAAGAAGCCTTAATGAAAAGACACTTTGGATGAGAGCATGATTTTGATCCACAAGACAAATTTTGTTATTATTTCCAGTGGTCGATTCCTTCTGGTTATAATCATCAACAAATTCCAAAATGTTGAAAAGTTGGTTTTTTTTATTCCAACTTGTCTTAGTTGATGTTCCTAATTTGTATTATCGAATTTGAGTTTGGTTGGAGAAGAACTTTGTACATGTTTGATTCCTTTGGTATTGATTGTCAATTTGGTTTAGGGTTCCTATATTAGATCCCAATTATGTTCCTTTGGTACTGACTCCCAATTTACTTTTGATTACCAATTTAGTGGGTATCAATTGATTTTTTGTTGGTGCTTCCAACAAATTATTTGTTTTTTACTACAACTTTAGTTAAGTTGATGCTTTGAATCATATGTCATTGGGAAATTGCACTATTGTTCCATCAAATTCTTCAACAGTGTTGATCATGTGTTGATTGTTAGGGTTGTGCTCCAAAATTGAATTTTGATGGGGTATTATCATTAAGTCCTCTTTCCCTCCTTCGGTTGTGGCTTCTAATCTTTGAAAACCTTCAAAGTTTTGTAAAGATTTAATTTGTTGATGTTGACCAAAATAAGGTGTGGGTTGAATTTTTCAACCATGACCAATAATGTAGTGTTGTTGGGAAGACAATATTGAATTCAATAAGGTCCAAATCATTGTTGTTTGAATTTACCAATGTGGGTTTTTTGTGTTTTAGGCAACCAAAGCACGAAATCTCCAATGGAAAGAAAAATCTTTTATGTAAAAGGTTTATGCCCACTAAGCTCAATTCCATTGTCATTGCCTTGAAATGGCAACAATTATGTCCATGTCTTGTCTAGTCATTCCAATTGAAACAATTTAGTAGGTAAGACCCGGACTAGAGAAAAGTCTTTGTTTATTTGAAGGTTTGTTAGAAGTAAGTACTATGTTGGCATTAAAGGATGAAAACCATAAACCAATTCATATGGAATGTGTCTGATGGTCACTTTGAATGTAGTTTGGTATGGATACATAACTGTGTGTAGATATTCGTCCCAATTAAATCACTTTTCATTTACCAACTTGGTGAAAAGAATGTCAATCACCTTGTTGCATTAAATGAAAATGTGTCCTAGTTCACTATGGGTTTTACTAGATTTTGAACGAATTTAGACATTTTTACCATGGTGAAATTGGTCAACCCTTTAGTGAACGGATACCAATTGCTATGGATAGTGAATTTGTCCATTAATACCTAATGAAATATAAATTTACAAAGCCATTTCACTTACTAGTTAATTATTTAAATAACATAGAAATGAATTAAATTTAAATTATTTAATATATATTGTAATATTTAATATTATTAATAATTTCATGATTTTTAGCCTATAAATTATTGACACTTGTCACTACCTAGCTAGGTTAAAATTCTAACTTAAGTACATGGGCCATGTAATCAACTTAAGTAAACACTTACTCTAAAAAACTACATAAGAGAATATTCAATCAATTTATCATTGTTGACCATAAACACACCATTTGTAAAGTTTGATCCCTTGACCTTTGGGATGGAAGCAAACACCCCTACCATCAAGCCACCACACTTGTTGTGATAATGAATTACATTGCATTTTATTTATTAAGTACTTCACTTTAAACACTACAAAAACATAAACTTTGAAAATTCATATATTATTAAAATTTTGTTCAAATGAAATGATTAAAGTTTACTTTAAATTTTTTTCCAATAATGTACATAATTACATTTATTTCCTTTTGAAACTGTAAAATAATTTGAAGATTTTTTTTTTGAATATCACTATTCAATAACATTTCCATGACCATTCCTTTGGAAAAAAAATGTTTAACAAATGGATAAGAATTTTGCTAATATAATAATATTACTTATGTTAGATTATTTTTAAATATTCCAGGTATATTTTTCATTGTTTAATGTTATTTAACCCTACATATTTAACAATTATTTATGGTTATTCTCAATTATATTTAAATATTTTTTCCTATTTTTAGTTATTTCACCTTAAGTTAGTTTCACTTATTCTAACTTACTTTTGGTTATTTTATGTTATTTTTGGTTATTTTTGGCTATTATAGGCTATTTCATTAAAAAATGTTTATGATTATTATAAGTTATTGCATCTTAGGCTATTTTTTTATTATGTGAGGCTATTATTGATTACTTTTGGCTATTGAAAGTTATTTCACCTTGTGCTAGTATTGGTTATTTTAGGTTATATTATCATAAGCTATTGGTGGCTATTCTATTGGTGGTTGTTGGTGCTTATTTTATTGATGGTTATTAGTGGTTATTGTGAGCCATACCGACACAACCATGTGCGGTAGTCTTAGTTTTTAAGATTACATCAGGGTTATTTGAGTGGGGTGAGGTTATTAGGGGCTTTTAGCGACTTCATAAGGAATCATGAATATGCTTGATGCGAAGGGGGGTTGTTTTCTTTTCTAAAGGGTGTTATTGGTGAATAAGGAGTTGGATTAGTCCTTTTCTTCAGCAAAGGCTAATAACCATAGTTTTAGGAATTCTGTTGCGTAATTAAGGGTGAGAATTCTCTAGAAGGTTGGGGGTAGAAGTAGGCACCAAATTTGCGGTGTTCAACACAACATTAGTCTTGTTATGGTATTTAGGAGTAACAAGGATGTTAGAAATTCTTGAAACAGTTGAAGGGGTGTTAATGAAAGTTTTAATAAAGATAAAACAATCTTCAAGCCATTGAACGTAAGGTTAGTTCGAAGCAATTCAACTATTAAATAAATAGTATGATAGTGGGCCAATGGCGATAGGAGTCTGATGATAATTGAAACATTTATTTATAATAGGGATAAGCTCAGCAAGGAGCTGCGAGTACATGTTAAATCCTGAGTTATGCCATAGTGATAGTTCACAACTGTAGGAAATCTAGGATGCGTTGGATGGTGCGAACTAGGTAGTCCGCCTTACTGTTGGAAGGCAGTCGACGAATCGGGCCGCGCAACCAACGATAGTGACCAACGCTAGGAACTGAAGACCATGCGAAGATAGAAGTATCTTTAGTTTCGTAACAACCTTCGCAAACAATCTCGGGTTCGTCACCAGAAGCGGGGTCGACTTGTAGCAAGATCACCAGGGTGCGGGAGTTCGGAGAAATACGATAGTACTAGGCTCGAAGGGGTTCGATTTCAAGACGAGCACGCACCTCTCGAGGTTCATGTTCTTCATCACGAGGATGTTGTGTTAGGGTAAGATCTAAAGACGACTTCGAAGGCGGTTCTTCATTCGCTTGTGCGGCTTGCGGCCCGTAAGATGTGATCGTGCGCAACGCCATAAATTCAAGCAAAGGAAAAAGTCAGATCTTCAATCAAGATCAAATTGACAATGAAGGTGGGAAAAACTTGTCACATTAAGGTGCACAATCATAATTTATAGATCGAAGAAGAGGAAAAAAAGGCGTGAGTAACGGCTTAGGACTATGGTAAAATAAAACGTAAGGTCAAAGGAAAAAATTGAAGGTTTAAAGTAAAGTTGTTAGGGGGAATTTGAAGAGGTGAAAAGGTGTTTTCCTTCACATTCCATGGACCACCAAGCATGGGATCCACCTTCACCTCCCTTCTCCTTCTCTTTAAAAGGCGGGCTCAGATGATGGGGGGGGGCTCTCTTTCTCTTTTTCTTGCCTCGGAGATAATTTTCATGCAATTTTAAATACTTGTTCGACAAGCTTCTCGAGGAGGCAAATAATGATGAGTCTTAGGAGAGGGGAGAAGGAAGTAAAGTAGAGGGAAGATCTTGTAATAATTTTAAAGAATGGGGGTGAGAAGTGATAGTGTCGAAAGGTCGGAACTTAGAGAAACTTCACAAACCCTCTCAGGTTTCATAGCATAACTCCTTACTGGTGTAGCTGTAGATTTTAAAATTTGGTAGGTAGATGCGCCTTGTTGTTAGCTTTCTAACGAGCTAAGGCAAGCCGGATTTGAACAAGGTATGTGTTAGAAATGAGGTTTTTAGTGACTAAGGGTCTGCAATCAAGTTGAACCGTCTACCTTCACAAAAACCCTCTCGGGTTTGGTAGTGTAACTCCTTAGTGGTGTAGCTGCAGATCCTAAGATTTAGTAGGTTGGTGCACCTTGTAGTTAGCTTTTTAAGAAGCTAAGGCAAGTAGGATTTGGATAGTGTATGTGTTAGAAACAATGTTTTGAGTGACTGATGGTCTGCAGCAAGGTTGAATTATCACTTTTGTAGAACCCTCTCGGGTTTTGTAGCATAACTTCTTGTTGGTTTAGCTGTAGAGCCTAGGATTTGGTAGCAAGATGCGCCTTGTTGTTAGTTTCCTAAAAAGCTATGGCAAGCCAGTTTTGAATAACATATGTGTGAGAACCAACATTTTAAGTGACTAGTGGTTTGCAGCTATGTTGGACATGGTGTGAATCTTAAACATTGGTCTAAATGAATGTCAATTTGACGTGAAGCCCTAGGATGTGTAGTGTGTGAGCTTGAAAAAAAAGTATTTATTAGTTCTAATCATAAATGTTGCATAGAAGGTGGGCTATTTAATTTCAACTACAAGCGCAATCTAACGTCTAGAATTACACTTGCATTCTTCCCTTCACTAGTAGCATTTGTGCTTCAAGCATAATCACCTTATAGAACCGAAAGCAGAGGGACAAAAGTTGCCTCACAACTTCATCTCAATCCGCGGTCTTCACGTGAAATTATGTGCCCCAAAAGTTGTGAGAGTCCCAACTTTGGCAATTTCAGGACTCCCACTTGGGAGTCCCGGGACAAAATGCCATTTGGATGTGGGCCTCGTGGAGAGGCGCAAAGTATACTATAAGGGGGAAGGTGGTGGCTTCCCCCAAGTCCGGGCCATGGTGAGTCTTGTGAATCTGAGTTGCCCATGGCTTGTCCTAACACCAAAAGTGCTCCAATTATGCATTAACCACCTTATGTTGGTTTTGTGCAGGCCCGTGTGAGTAAATGAAGCTTGGAAATTCTTCCTAGTCCCATCTTGGAGTTCCAGCATGCCCTTCTACCCCTCCAAAGTGCTACAAGCTAGGGAATGTGCCCCGATTCCTTGATCTTCCATTGTTTTTTATTTGGGACTCACATTTGAGTCCCTCAAGGAGTTGGGAGCGCGTCACAAGGCATGATTTGAAAAGTTGAATCAAAAACTCTATGCTAGGTACATGAATGTATCCATTGGACCTTTGTGAAAAACTAAAACTTGCAAGATTTGGTCAACCTCAAGGTAGATCTAGATGTTGAATTCAAGTATGTGGGGAATGAATTGTCAATTCTCAAGCTAAAAAAAGTTGTGAAATGTGCTTTGAAATATGAAAGGTTGTGTCTAAAAGGATTGTGGGAGAAGAATCTTTCGAGCGGCCCACCTCCTGATATATTAGATGAAGAATGGAAAAAATTTATCGTGTACTAGAATTTTCCATAACAAATGGCAAAATCACTGGTATAAATTTTGATTATTTTTCATTTTGATTATGTGATGTCTAAGCGAATGAATTTAGATACATGTAGTTTAGGTGGAGCAAATTGCATAGGTTTTAATTAAATGATAATGCAATGCAAATATTGTTCCAAGTTTAGACTATGGGTTTACATGGTTTCAACCTGGGGGAATTTGTGTTGTTTAAAGGGGAATTTGATGCACAAGATATGTTCTAACATCTTCACATATGCAACCCATTGTTTTGAAAATGTGCTTGAGTAGGCAATGAAGGACTCAAGGGCAAAGGTGTAAAAACTTAACCATTTTGGGAGGAAAAGGAAGGTTGGGGTTCTTGAAGACCTTGTAAGTTGGGTTCCTACATTCTAATGATTATAAAACTTGAGAGTAATTAGACTATTCATTTGAGGTCCAATGGCCTATCTATGTACATATAAACCTTCATGATTTGTCTAAACATGTAATGGGATTTTGTATATAGTGTACAAGTAAGGAACAACATGTTTCCATTACTAAAGTGGCACAACAATTGGTCGGTTTTTCTAATAGCAAGGTACAACCCTTAAACAAAGCTTATTCTAATAATTTTATGGTGATAGGATGCATGTTTGGACACTAGATTTGTGTATAATTCACATCAGAATCCCTCATTCATGTTCATTAAATTATTTTTCCAACTTGTATCGGGGATGATGTGGTAGGAAGCATCAAGTCCCCAAGGGTGATTGCAAAAGTTGGAGCAATCAAACACTACTACTCTCAATAGTGCTATGTAATTGATGGTAGAGAAGGTTGGTTCAATCTAAGCTTCGCATGACCATTCTTAGAAAACACAAATGTGGGTGATGGACAAAGTGTCTACCATGGAATCATGGATGAAAAAGTTTGACAATAATTTGTTAACAATAACCAAGCTTCTATCAAGGCTAAAGCCCCTCCTCCCCAACTTACAAGTATCTTTTTAACAAAAGTTGTTTGTTGAAACCTTTGCACGTGAAGATGGTGTCAAGGAATTGCATGTAATGGAAGGAGGGGCTATGGTGGATAGAAGCTTGGATGAAGGGGTGGTGGCAGACATAATCATAATGTGGAACCCATTAATAGAAACCCAACCCACAGAAGAATATTTGGGCTTTACTTAGTTTGTTGAAAAAACCATAATATAAAAAAGGTTGATGTTACAAATGGGGCTAGAAGCACAAAAAACAACGGGATGGAACTTAAAGCACTTGGGGAAAATAAACCTAAGGCATTAGCACTTACCAATATTTAATGCCATACTAAGTGCATTAAGTAGTGCCTCAAGCACTGGTCAATTACATCTAGGTGCGAATACAAAAATAAGAACCAAAAACCATGTCAGATAATGGTGAAAACTATGAATTTTTTTACATATGTTTTTTCTTGACATTTTAAAATTATGTTCATCATTGCAAGTTGTGCTAAATGACTAATATGAATGTTGGTGAATTTTAATTAAAAATTCATTAAATTAAAAATTGGGTTTTTGTTTTTTAAAGTGTGGTTTGAATTTGAATAGGTGTTGCATCATATTATGGTTAATTTTATAACGGATTGGTAAAGGACTACTATAATAACATAATGTTGATGGTAAGAAAATTTAGATGATAGCAACCTATTACCCAAGTTCAAAAAACACTCAAATTTTAAAAGATATGGAATTTTAAATTTAGAAATTCAAAGTATTTTTCAGTTTTTAGAAATTTCAATAATCTTTTACCACATGTAAATGGGGTGTAATGTGCATGACATACAAAAGAAAGTTGTATTTTAGATATAAAAAACAAAATCCTAAAGTAATGAGCATATTTTGGTATGATTCTAAATTATGATAAATTTTCAAGATGAAACGCAAAATCTAGCAAAATTTACACACATAAAAAAATTCATATTTATTCAACAATGATTAACACAAAAAATGTGATCTATTTGGGCAACTATATGTATTTCTAATAACATGTTGCGAAAGATTTCATTGAAAAAAATTCGTATGAAAAAGTGAAAAATGATTAAAAAAGGATTCACAATCCTTTTGTAAAACAATCATGTTGGCTCCTATCTAGCTAAAACAGATAGCATGTTCACATTTGAATTGAAGTATATGTGCATGTTTTGGTCAAGTGCCAATCCAAAGGGACTTATGCTTGTGAATGGTGCATAACCATAGGTGCAACAAAATTAAGTGAACAATTAGAGCCCACAAATGGGGCTAAATTGGTTAGTGGAAAAAATTTATTAAGTTGACTAATGGAGTAGTTGGGAAGGGAAACCCTAATTTGGGTAGAAGGATGGTTGCTCACGGAAAGGCCATAATACCCACACCATTGTTGTGAGAGACACAATTGAAGAAGGGAACCATGAAACAACTATTATTGATGTTTTTGATGATACTTGAACGTTCATCATTGCTAGGTTCTTGTCTACCAAACTACCCATAATGCCACATAATCAAATAGTTAAGACATATTGCAAACTACATTTTGTTATCAACAAGCAGTGTGAGAAATGGAACATGCACACATAAACATTATCAGACATGGAATTAATGTAGTGTGTATTGTCAAGTTTGAGTACAAAAACATCATTCGTTATAGGTTCTTTTGTAAAGACTACTCCTTGCCTCCCCTTATATCTTTGTTCTCCTTTTTCATTTTTCAAAACCTTTAAATAACTAAGCCTATGTCATTTTGACAAACCCATGAATTTGATAACTATTAATGATGACAACTGAACTTGATAGGACCCTACCGGATATTACCCTACCAAATTTCAATAAAGTGTCTACCTTAATTTGGTTAAATAACAAGCTCAATTCGGTAGAAAAATTACTTAAGTTTGGTAGGGCTATTTCCAAGACTTCTATAACTATACACTATTCTCTATTTTGTTAAGTGTTGTATTCTTAACATTATCCCCCCTTAAGACCTTAGTGTCCTCACAAGTTCATGAATTTTCTAAGCAAGTTTATTCCTTGTGCGGAGTTATTAGTTGAGATTGAGGGATGTCGGATGGGGTTAAGAAGTCATCAATATCATCACCGAAGTCAACCTCTAATGCAAAACTCTCCCCTAGCACTATTCCTAAAAGAAACTTTTGATACACGTTATCCTTCCCAGGAACCAATGGATGTGGCAAACATTATTGGAACTCATGTGACATTAGACTCCTCAATTTCATATGAAATTGCCTTACTAGGTGATTTGTTCTAAAAATGGTAGCTTGTAATGCCATCGAACTCCTTCCAAGATGTGCTTGGGCCAAATGCAGATTTGGTCCTTTTGGTATGCAACGTTAAGTGATCGATGTCATTGTTTCCTTCAATATATCCTTGAATACATAGTTTTTTAGTAGATCTTCCAACCACTACACCCATTGTCATGTTTCCATGGACTCTTCTTTCACCCTTTTCTCAATTGTATTTGGTATAGGGTTCCTTATGGCCATGTTAAAAATGGATTTATGAATGTCATGGTATGCTTTAGGTAGTACTTATTAGTAATATTGTAATGCATATGCACCCAAACAACCCGTGAGATGTTCTAACACACCATATCCACAACCATTGTCAAAAACAATATAATTATAAAGAATGTTGTATGTTAAGTACTTTTGAAACTCCTTGTCCTATATCTTCCACATACGTTCAAAATCTTTAACGAGGATTTTGGCATTAAACATAGGCGGAGTGAATCTTATCAAAAGACATGTCTATAGGCAATAGATGATATAATGCCCTTCCGGATGAGGGATGATTAGTAGGGTATACTCTAGCTCTTCAAAATGTGTAATATGTCATTTAGGCTACATAGTTTCAACCCCACAACTTTTGCATCAAATGTTGGAGGAATAGTCCTTGTTCATTCGTTGTAGATGGAAAAAAAATGTGATTTGATAATGGTTTATCATGGGAGAATGTTGTCTTGGTTGAGAATCTTTAAGTGGTTGCTTTGAAATCCTATCCTTCCCTACACTATCACCTTCATTGTGGTTTTACTTTCCACTCTTACCACCCTCCATTTGCTCCTTCCTTCTAATATGCTCATGATGCACCCCCAAGCTCCTTAATGGACTCAATTGCGAGTCCAAAGGTGAAGACAACAAAAGGAGGAGTTGGGGTGTGCTCCTTGGCTCGCAACACTTTACGGGTAGAGGGGCGTGCTAGAGCTCCGGGATGAGACTAGGAAGATTAACAACCACTTCATTTACTCACACGGACTTGCATAAACCAAACAATAAGTTGGTTAGTGCGTAATTACAACACTTTGGTGCACATATGAGCCATGGGCAAACACAGACTCACAAGACTCAACACAACCTGGACTTGGGGGAAGTCACCACCTTCCCCTTTACAGTATACTTTGTGCATGGCCACAGGACCAACACCCAAATGTCATTTTGTCTCGGGATTCCCAAGTAGGAGTCCCGGAATTGCCAAAGTTGGGACTCCCACAACTTTGGGGGCCCATACCTTTGCGTACAGACCTCCAATTGAAATGAGGTCCAAAGCAAAGTTGTAGCCCTTATCGAGAGCTTTTTAATGATATGTCGCATGTACCTACATGCAACGAAATTGAGGCAATTCTTGACTTTTAGTGGTCAGGAGTCAAATTGGTAATTAGACTCTCGGCCCTTCTTTTGGCCATAACTTGTGTTCTAAGTGTCCAAATGGGTCATGCAAAACAATTTTAAACATTTAAGTTTCAAGAGCTTTCCAATGATGTAAGGAAATTCTCAATCCAATGGGTTTTGACTCCTGAAACTGCTCTTTGAAGATTCGGGAATCCATTGGGACTCCAATTCCCAAAGTGGGAGCTCACTTGGGAGTGTGAGGGTTCCTTCCCTCACACTCTTCTACACTCCTAGGAGCATGAGATGTGACTCTCGAGCTTCCCTTTTAGCCTGCACCCTTGCAAGCCCTTGCCTTGGTCGCAAGCCTAAGCCTAGGGTTGCAATAGCTTAGTAGATTCAATGATTAAGATTTTGCGCACAACATTTTGGTCTACCTCCTTTCCTTTTATTTTTGTGCCTTCAAAATCTTCTTGCTCCCTCAAGTTTGCATGTGTTGCATTAAGTTGCATTATCATACCTTGCTCTTTTTGGTAATACAATTGCACCATTGACAGTTGGGTTTCGGTAAGGATTGCAAAGAGTTCTTCACCTTGTTTTTCTGATAATTGATAAAAAAGAATTGCCTTAATCGGATGCTCTAATGTTAGCGCCTTCCATTTGATTGTTTCGACATCCTACTTAACCTCTGCTTCCCTTTGTGTAGCTAATGCCTTCTCTTTCGCACCTGCAAGTTGAATCTACTCCTCCAAACCTTGTATTTTTTCCAATAGAATCTTCTCATGTGTTTCACTGGTTTGCATGTTGTTCTATTTTTTTTTTGAATAACTACACCTCTGCTTCAAAACTTAGGCACTTGGTGTGCCAAGTTTCCTTCTTAGTTTACATTTCAAGGAATTTCTACTTGACCTTCTTCAAGCACCCAACCACTGACTCCATTTCTTCTTTGTGTTTAACCAATGTTGTGGTTAACATTTCTTCATGTTGAACTACTGCATTTTTCATCTCCTCCACCAATTGAGTCAGTGTATTGTTTACAATCACAAAGTTCTACTTCAAAGCGTTTGAAGTCTTCCTTGCTTCCTTTTCCTCCTCTTGGGTCTTTTCCAACTTTTGTTGGGTTTCATGGAGTTCTTGATCCAATTGTCTCTAAGCAAACACAACATTTGCATTATTCTTCTCCTATTCCTATTTGTGGACTTCAAACTCAAGGGGATCAATATAATGTTTAGCGCACTTTCACTTATACAATATTATGCCTTGTAGATGCTCCAACTCCAAGGAAAACTATCGGGTTCTTTTCCCATAGGATTGCTTCACATCCCTCGCTTTCTTGGCTAATGCATGAACTAGTTTTACCATCCATACCTCCATGGAATCGTCATGCTTTGAAGGGTACTGAACTCATGTTCCTTATCAAGTATAATCAAGTTCAAGGAGAGGGCCACATTCAACATCACTTGCTTGGGTAGGGTCTATTCCACCTTCATGAATAAACCCTAGTGCTCCATACTCAACAAGCATGCATGCCAAATCTGATTGGACTACTTTGTCTACTTGTCTATCGATGGTTATGCCCGTCGACATTGGTTGGGTCATAACAATTGTTTTCAAATCTAGTTTGACTTCATTTGGGTTGCTTGCCAAATCTAGTTGAGCATTCTTGGCTCTAAACTTGTCTCCCTCTACAATAGTCTCTTCATGAGATGCATCTACTATGGAAGTATATTGTAATTTCTCAGTGGATTGTTGGTCTTGTGAATTGGGTTGAGATGTAACCATCTCCTGCACCTTTTCATCTTCCTACACATGTTGTGAGGAACACCACCTTCATGCATTGCTTCTATCAATGGATATACTTGCTCCTACACATGTTCCTCTTCCATAAGTAAAATTTCCACTTGTGACAACATTGTAACCAAATTAACACCTACTGATGGAATTGATGGCATTCAAAGTGTCCTCTTCCTTGTTTTTTTTGGGCCTCGAAGGTGTGCAATTGGGTTCTCTTCATCTTCCTCTATGTATTATAATATAACATAATGTTTTGCCACAAGGGTGAGAACAAGTCCAATTAAACTATTCCCTACCTTTCATTCCTTCCTTTAGACTACAATCATCTCTTTATGCAATCGTACCTTAAACCATTCGGCCCAATTGACCATACCTCTCTTAGTGGTGCTAACTATAAACAATAAGGTTCCTAAGACATAATGATTTCATTGCTAGAATGTTGCAACCTCTACCAATGTTGTTAGTCACATCTACATCCCAAAAGCACGCATCTTTACAAGGATATACCTTGAATCTTGCTTGTAATGTTTGTTTTTCCCTCCTTCAAAGTACTCTCCATTTTTCATTGTACACTTTTCATGTAGGTATTGTAATTTTTTTTGCTAGTAACTTGAAAATCTAACTCATGGCAAGAAAGTCTAAAGAAATTTATTTACCATGTAGAATGTTTCCTACATTATAAACCTGAAAGTTGCATATGATTTCTTTGATGGCAGGGAGGTCAACT
>Ga0209208_10001416_pt1 | contig 33707 bp, 24 predicted proteins | sample S1TSphfallax_3_FD_187694 | JGI IMG/M metagenome (GOLD analysis project Ga0209208, IMG submission 187694) | Host-associated microbial communities from peat moss isolated from Minnesota, USA - S1T2_Fd - Sphagnum fallax MG (SPAdes) (version 2) | ecosystem: Host-associated > Plants > Peat moss >...
ATCTGGTCAGGATGGAAAAGTTACAACATGTGCAAAAGTATTCCTAGCAGGAGGAATCTACCTTGTTTTCATTGTAGAACCAAATGGTTGACCATCCATTCATCACCCAGTTCACCCAACAATTGCTTAAACCCAATACAAGGATCAAGCGCATGGTAAACTTTCAACCATTGTAAAATTGAAATGATTTTTTTGACATATTCCATCTTTCTATAACATTGTTGTTTTAGTCTAGCAATTGAAATGTGTTTTAAGACAGTGATCAATCAGCTAGGCAAAAGGAAAATGGCGAATATCAATTTCCAAAATTTGCCTTAACATGGGTGACCATGGTGAGAAAGTCGATATTTGATCCGTGAGGAGTTGCCCAGTTATGCAAAAGGTGATTCAGATTGGAGCTTGAGAATATTCCAATGAACAAGATATTGCTCACATGAAATTCTTGCACAAGAAATGTCAAGATGTCCATGGGGTTCTCATAATTTCAATTGGGTAGAAAATGTTGTGTTTAGTGATAATGTGCCAATTCATATTATAAGGTGCAAGGTTTGTTCAAGAATTGAAAAGGAGGACAAAATTTGGTCTACAACCTAGATTTGTATTCCAAAACATTCTAGAGGATGAAAGGTTGACGTAGCAACATCAATTGACCTAGTTGACATATTTTGTATGTAAATATAGTCAATATGTTAAGAGTGAAGCCTTGTAGTTTACATGCAAGTTGTTTGAGAGCTTTGGTGATTTAGCAATAATTTGTAAAAAGATTCACCCAAAACAAGAAATTGCATGCAATTCATAACATATTCACATTTCTTAAATTAGAGTAGACCTACGACAAATTATGAAACTCTTAAGAGTCTATTCAATAATTAAAGGTTATAAACATGTCCCCAAAACAATGATTTAATAGTTGACATTAGGGATTAAATAAGCATATGCATAATAAGGTCATGTAAGCCACTATAGATACCATCAATACTTTTAGGTTTACATTTGTTTCCTATAAGAAGGTAACAAGCATTTGATTATCAATGTTTGTTACCCTCTATCCATGTATGTGTAATTTAAATTCAATGTACAATCACTATCTTTCTATCACTTAAACAAATTACAAATGAAGCAAGGACTCGCAAATTGACATGAATTGTTTACCAAAGTTATGTTCATTTGTGAGAATATGACTTAGGACTCAAATTGTCATGGCATATTATTTCATTTGTTTTGGAACTAATGATGTGAACGTTATGTTAGGTTGAAGAAGAGGTGTACTTATTTAAGTACAAGGGAACCATGCACCTTTTGTGGTGGGGTTCATTGTATGGCCCACCACACCAACTTGATTGTACAAACCATGAACAATATGAGCCTTACAAATAGGTTTTAATCCTTACTTCAAACTTTTTATGTTTATTTCAACATGAGCCTTGAACAACAATTTGAATTCCAAAACAAAGTGGAAGTGCTTGTACATAAAACCAAAGGCAATAAGATTTTTAGAAATGTTTGAATTAGATGGATTAACATATTCAACTCCGCCATCAAGGTTGTGAATGACTACAAGGCCATAGTTGTCAAAAATGGCATTGCAAATAAATTATGAATTAAAAGTAGCCTTATCAACTCTTGATCTTTTTTTTTAATGTGAAGCTTTTGTTGAGCTTTGTTGTGTATTACATTTGTTGAAACATACATGCATTTATTAAGAAAATTTGTTCAATTACAAGAAATCTTTGTGTGGGATTTCATATTTATTGTCAAGATTTGACAAATCAATTTACATGGGAATCTAAAGGTACACAAATCTTGGTATTGCTTGCACAAGTATTGTATTTAAGGGATTCATAAACTTAATAGTTAGATCATAATTAACCCTTAAGTCAAAAACAAATTGTATTAGTAACTAATTCAAATGCAAGTTTGGTTTATAATGATTTCAATCAATAAAATCATTTCAAAACATAATACAATACACATTAAAAAGTAAGCACGTTGGAATGCAAAAGTTAGGGTTTTCATTCATTTAGACCATTAGTCAATTCCTTGAAATAAAAAATATAATTGTAATTTATTAGATGTTCATTCTAAACTATTGTAGGTACTAGTATTTAAATATGAAAGTAGACCTTGTAATGATATAATGGAAACACTTAATGGTTTTGTTTTGAATTTTAAAGTGTCATTTAATTGGCTCAAAAATCCTAAACAAGGTGGATTTGTATCATGAACAATTAGGTGAACCTATTATTCATATGGCTATGTGATTTCGTTAGCATATTAAGATGGAGATTATTTTACTTCAATGTTTGATTTATGCATTAATATGCACTTGTCACAAGTACATGCAAGGGTAAGAGGGAAGTGTGAAGGTTATATTGTAATGTGGTGAACTTGAATCATGTGAATGAACAATTTGTCAATTTTTTTACTTTGGAACAACTACATCTCAATTGTTAGAATTTTGTATGCTTTAATAATCATGTTGTTATATAGACACAGTAATTTGACAAGGGATCCCAATGCCCATTATCCACTATTTTTTAACACATAATTGTGGAATTCATGAACACATTCATTTAATTTATTCATCAACAATCGATAATTGCTATTACAAGGGATATTGCACTGTGGTTAATTAATAAACACTCAATTTAACTACCATCAACATTAAGTCAATGAGGCTTAACAAATTGATTATTCTAACCAAAAGAAGGAAGGATTCCATTTTGCACATAAGATTCATATCACACAACATTGTCAACATGGGATTCAATAACATTTACCAACATCAAATGAGAAGACTTTTTATAAAAAACTTAATGTGTCAAAAAGGGTTATTGGCCTTCTTGAATAGAAAATAACTAATGAACAAAGTCAATGGTTAAAAGTGTAAACTACATAAAATAAAAATATAGCTAAAACATCTTCAACTCCCATTTATTTAGTTAATTAGAAAATAAATTCATGGGAGAATGGAAAACCTAAAACAAAATAAATGCAAGATATTAAACTAATGTTAAAAAAAAAAACTTGTGTGTTCATCCTACACACCTTTAAAAATATGCATGAATATTAACTTGAAACAAGTTTTAAGTATACCCTTAGCTTGTAATTCAAAATCTAGCTACTAACCATATGTCTCCACCATCAATTGGTAGGGTTACAATAGGGAAGGTGGGGGTTGCATGGCAAGAATGTAATTAAACTGCATAATGAAATCAAAAAATGAATCATGTTGATGAAGTAAAGTAACATCCAACAAAGAACAAGAGCAAATTGCCACATAACTTAGTTGAATGGTCTTGCCATGACAATAATGTGAACCTTCAAGATCATTAAATGACCAAGGAATGTTATAACTTTTGGTATCCTAATAGGAGATGATGATAAATGTTTTAAAACATAATTCAAAAATCATTTATGCCTATGTAATTTTGTCCCAAAAAATCAATAATAATAACAATAATTGCTGAAATTATTTCACATTCTAACCACAAATAAAATAAAATATTTTCTACATGATGGCATTAGTTTTTTGTGTTATAAAACACTTGATTTTTTGGAATTGAAATAAGAATCTCAAAAACTTTCATAAAAAATGATGCTTTAGTAATCATTTTATTCAATAATTAGGTTCCATTCCAAAAGGTTTGGACAGAAGTTGGGGAGACATGGATACAGAAAGTAAGACATTATTTGATGTTTGTAATAAAATTTTGGCATTTCAAACAAAAGACTACCCTTTTGGAAATGTCTCGGAATCCTACATTCTTTATTGGTTTGTACTTCAATAGGATACTCATTTTTTTTTCAACTATTTTTTATCAACCATTTTTGCACTTATTGGTTGAAGGAATAAACATTTGTATCCACCTTTCATTGTTTAACTTCTTAAAACATTCATTTTTTGTTAAAACATAGGAACACATTACAAAAAGTGTCATGGATGTTTTTGTTGTGACTAATAGGTTAACTATGAATGAACCCAAGATGCCACATGTTTAACCTAACATAGCTTAAGGCTAAATATCAAAGGTGACACCTAGGTTAAGTTTTGTCATGTGCTACAAGATCAACATTCAACACTCCCAAAACTAACAAAGTAATACACATGAAAAATATGCACACAAATAACCCCCCTAGTTGGGGTAAAGGTTTTCTTACTCCAAATAACCAAATTTATGTGGAAGGTGACACAACCTTTCCATATTTGACCATCATAACCATTTAATAACAGAACCCCAAAAGATAAAAATCATCTTCAAACATAAAATGACATAATCGAATGTCACCTTCAAATGTGTTAAATGTTGTTTGTTACAAATAAACATAATATCTAGGTTCAAACCCTTGAAGCTTAAATATATACCCACCTTCACAAATGGTGCCATATTATAATGTATTTTGAGGTTATGCAATGGCCAAGTTTTCCATTGCCATAGGCATGACTCTTTTGAACAAGGCCGCCCATTGTCCCACACATTGGGATCAACCAAATTAACCATGTGAGCCATACCGACATGGCCATGGCTGGTAGTCTCAATGTTTAAGAATTGTGTTAGGAGTATGCGAGTGTGGTAAGGTTATTAGGGGGGTTTAGTAATTTTGTGTTAGAATAGGGTTGATGAATACACATAGGGTGTGGGGGGGTTGTTTTGTTCTCTAAATTACAATATTAGTTGGTTTAGTTCTTTTTTTCAGCAAAGGTTGGTAAACCTTAGTTTTAGAACCTTACTGGTGTAAGTAGGGGTGAAGAATCTCTAGAAGGTTGGGGGAAGGAAAACAAACACCAGAGTTTTTGGTGTACAACAAAACATTGGTCTGGTATTAATATTTAGCAAGTAGTAAGGATGTTGGGAATTTATGAAGTAGGGGTAGGGGGTTAGCGAAAGGCCCAATAGAGATAGAACAATCTTCAAACCATGGGAATGTAGGATTGATTCAAATAGTTTAATGATTAAATAGACAATGTGATAGTGTGCCAATGATAACACGAATTTCGTAAAGACTGAAACATTTATTTAGATCAGGAGTAAGCTCGACAAGGAGCTGCAGGTACATGTTAAGTCCTGGCCTATGCCATAGTTCATAACTATAGGAAGTTTAGAATGCGTCGAATGGTACGAACTATGTAGTCCACCTTGCTATTAGGAAGTAGTCGACGAATCGGGCCGCGCAACCAACAATAGTGTCCAACGCTGGGAACTGAAGACCAAACGAAGATAAAAGTGTCTTTGGTTTCATAACAACCTTCACAAACAGTTTCAGGTTCGTCATCGGAAGCAGGGTCAATTTGTAACAAGATCACCAAGGTGCGGGAGTTTGGCGAAATGCGATAGTACCAAGCTCGAAGGGGTTCAATTTGAAGACGAGCGCACACCTCTCGAGGTTCGAGTTCTTCGTCACAAGGATGCTGCGTTAGGGTCAAATCTAAAGATGACTCTAAAGGCAGCTCTTCATTCGCTTGTGCGACTTGGGGCCCGTAAGAAGTGACTGTGCGTGACGCCATATTTGCAAGGAAGACAGGAAAGATCTTCAACAAAGTCAAATTGATAATGAAAGTGGGAGGGACTTGTGACATCAAGTTACGTGATCGTGATTTATAGGCCAAGGAAAGGAAGAGAATGGGTAAAGAATGGCCTAGGACCATGGTAAAGTAAAACCTTAATGTCAAAGGATAAAAAGTGAAGGTTTAAGTAAAGTTGCTTGGGGGGAAAATGGGAATAGGTAGAAAGGAACCTTCTCCTTCTCTTTCCATTGACCACTAAGCAAAAAACCTTCTCCTTCTTCTTCCATTGACCACCAAACAAAGAACCTTCTCCTTCTCCTTCCATTGACCACCAAGCTTTGGGTCTACCTTCAACTTCCTTCTCCTTCTCTTTAAAAGGCGAACTTGGATGATTGGGGCTTTCTCTCTTTTCCCACCGGAGATAACTTTTAATTCAATTTTGAGAAGTTCTAGTTCTTACAAGCTTCTTGAAGAGAAAAAGGATGATCAGCCTTGGTAATTGGGAAGAGGAAAGAGAATAGAATGGAAATCTTGTAATAATTTTGAAGGAATGGAGGGAGTAGGGATAGTATTGGAAGGTTGGAACTTTAGAGAAAGCTCATAAACCCCCTCAGGTTTTGTAGCATAACTTATTATTTATTTAGCTGTAGATCTTGAAATTTGGTAGGAAGGTGCGTCTAGTAGTTAGCTTTCTAAAGAGCTAAGGCAAGCCGGATTTGAACGATCTATGTGTTAGAAACAATTCTTCAAGTGACTGGTGGTCTGCAATCAAGTTGGACCGACTACCTTTGCAAAACCCTCTCGGGTTTTGTAGCATAACTTCCTAGTTATTTGGATGCAAATCTTGAGATTTGGTGGGAAGGTGCGCCTATTAGTTAGCTTTCCAGAGAGCTAAGGCAAGCCGAATCTGAATAATCTATGTGTTAGAAATAATTCTCCAAGTGATTGGTGGTCTGTAGTCAAGTTGGACCGATTGCCTTTGCAAAACCCTCTCAGGTTTCATAACATAACCTCTTAGTTATTTGGTTGTAGATCTTGACATTTGGTAGGAAGGTGTGCCTAGTAGTTAGCTTTTCAAAGAGCTAAGGCAAGCTGGATTTGGACAACCTATGTGTTAGAAACAATATTTCAAACGATTGCTGGTTGTAGCCAAGTTTAAGAAGGTGTTGAGTCCATAAAAGTTTGTTTAAAGAAATGACAATTTAATACAAGGTTCTAGGATTTGGAATGTGTGAATCTAAAAAATATGTCTAGGTTAAGTTGTGAATGATACATAGGAGGCAAAATACTTAATCTCAACTATGAACGCAATCCAACATCTAGAAGTACACTCACATTTGTCTTTCACTGGTAGCGTTTGTGCTTTCAAGCATAGTCACCTTGTAGAACCGGAAGTAGAGGGACAAAAGTTGCCTCACAAACCACATGGGCTGCATCCTTATGAATGGATGTCGATAATTAAAATTAATGCTTGAAAAGTGGGAAATTGTGAATAGGGACATTTACTTGTAAAATCAATATCCCATGGCTAACCATGGTGACTATGTGTAACCAATCATTTATATGCCCCTTTTATAATTCATATTTCAATAAACCTTTTTTTAATCATTTGGGGAAATTTGTGGCCCTACAACTTGTTGGTCTCACCACAGCTCCCATTGTAAGTGTTTGCATTGGATGGTTCACAAAAGACCTTGAATGAAGAACTTTCATCCACATAAAATAACATTCATGAATTATATTTGGGAAATCCATTCATTAATTAAAATAGCTATGGAAAACCCTAGATTATACATTACTAGACTACACAACATATATCTAAATACATACAACACAATACACACAATACACATTAATCCATCAAGTGTGGTTAATCTCCTACAACTACACATCAAAGTCTATACATGTTAGAACATTACATACAACAAGACAACATACAAAGTCAAGCAAGTATGATTTGTATCTTATAGTCTAATGGATAATGACGCACTCCCAACTCCTTGAAGGACTTAAATGTGAATCCAAGTGAAAGATAGCGAAAGAAGGAAGAGTCGGGACGCGCTCCCCAGCTCACAACATTTTGAGGGGTAGAGGGGCGTGTTGGAGCTCCGGGATGGGACTAGGAAGAGTTGACAAGCTTGTTCATTCACACAGGCCTGCACACAACCCACACAAAGTGGTTAGTGCATAGTTGGCGCACCTTTGGTGCTAGGATGAACCACGGGCAACACGGACACATAAGATTCACCACGGCCCGGACTTGGGGGAAGCCACCACCTTCCCCCTTATAATATACTCTGGACCTCTCCACGAGGCCCACATCCAAATGGCTTTTCTCTCCCGGGACTCTCGCGTGGGAGTCTCGAAATCCCGCCAGCCGGGACTCCCGCGGCTTTGGAGCCTTGTAACTTTGCGAACAGACCTCGGATCAAAGTGCAGTCTAAAGCAAAGTTATAGCTCTTGTCGAGAGCTTTCCAACGGCATGTTGCACGTCGTTTGCAGCCAAGTAAATCGGGTCGATTCCCGACTTTTTTCTGGTGCCAGTTTGACTCCCGGCCCTTCTTTTGGCCATAACTTGTGTTTCAGATGTCCAAATGAGTAATGCAAGCCCATTTTAGATATTTACGTTCTAAGATCTTTCCAATGATATAAAAAATGCCACAAGCCATTGAGTTTTGACCCTTCAAATCAGTCTTTGATGTTTTCGGAAGTCCACCGGGACTCCATCTCCCAAAGTGGGAGTTGCCTTGGGAGTGTGGGAGCTCACTCCCTCACACTCTCCTACACTCCCGAGAGTCTATGATGTGACTCCCAGGCTTCTTCTTGGCCCGCACCCTTGTAACCCTTTTGCCTTGGTCACGAACCCAAAGCTAGGGTTACGACAGATAGACACAAATGCAACATAAACTACTCATTATCTGTAATCAATTGTAGTACATACAAAACAGTAAGGAACATGCAATGGAACGTCATGAATGTAATGGGTTGCACCTACTATTTTAGTTGTAATCAAAAGTTATTGTCGCAACCCTACTTTGGCCAAGTGTGGGGGTGAAGCCCAACACTTGGAAAAAGTGAGGATTTGGAGTCCTCCGGGACTCCTGAATGTTCAGAGCTCAACAGCAAGGCCCAAAACACCTCGCATTGGGGTGTTCTTGGTGTCATTGGAAAGGTCTTGAAGCGTAGATATCGAAAATGGCCTCGCATTGGCCATTTGAACATCTGTCGCCCAAGTTATGAGCAAAAGAAGGGCCGGGAGTCAAATTGGCAATTTGACTCCCGACCACTAAAAGTCGGGAATCGACCTCTTCCCGATCTCCCAATTGAGAGTGCGATACGTCGTTGGAAAGATGACGACGAGAGCTACAAGTTTGGTTTAGACCTTGTTGCGATCAGATTTTGCAGTCGGGAGTTATGAGCTCCCAAAGTCCCGGGACTCCACCCGGGACAGTTTCGGGACAATTTCGGGACTCCAACTTGGGAGTCCCGGGAAAAAGAGCCATTTGATGTAGTCCCCGAAACATGGCGTAGAGAATACTATATGGGGGAAGGTGGTGGCTTCCCCCAAGTCCGGGCCGTGGTGTGTCTCGTGGTCCAAAGTGCCCGTGGCTTGTCCCAACACCCAAGGGTGTCCCGGAATGTGAACTAACCACATGGGTGGTTTGTTTTGATGCAGATTCATGCTTGATCTACTAAATCATCTTCCTAATCTAATCCCTGGGCTCCCAACTCGACCCTCTACCCCTTTCTAAAGTTGGAAGCCGGGAGCGTGCCTCCAAGTCTCAACTTTCCGCAACTTGACTTTGTGAAACCCTCAAGTTGGTTTCACCCCGTGACTTGGGAGCGCGTCAGTTATACTCTTAATTCCCACTCGAATCCATGGTACCCACTTAATACATACACAAGTATGCAAAATGGGTATTGGAAGTATGTCCTAAGACTTTGTGTACATTAAATATTCTACTATTCCTGTAGACAACTACAATCCATACAAGTTGCACCACTACAATAAATTGACTTAATTATTACAATACACCTACACATAAGTTGTAAATTAGTGCAAAGAAATTGCAACAATTAGAGATTTTTAATTGGACACTAAAATTCAATGGACAAGTTGCACTAAGTTCATCAAACATTTTTACAAATATGGAATAGAGATCTGATTAATTGACAATTGGGAGATGAGTTAAGGCTACAACTTTTCTTTGTTATATAATTATACACTACGCAAGTTCACACTCCATATCCACATACTTGTCTTCCAAGTGGTTATTAAACTTTACAAATCCAGATCTCTTGTATTAATTTGGGTGTACAAGACCTTCACACATATTATCCTTGCACCGTGTGTTATTTTTGAACCATATACTAACACACCATGCATGGTAGAGATGGCCACAACTAGAGACAATGATGTCCTTAAAAGGAAAATTGAATCCACAAAGTGAGTAACAACTTAGGGTTATAGTATCAGGTTTCATATCACATACATCACTTGCATAACACATAGGATAAGTGTTAAGTACAACAACTTTTTTTGCCCTTTCTTCAATTATAACTAATGGGCATTTAAAACATCAAATTGAAGCTCAAAAGATTCTTAATTCTAGACCCCATTAACTATTTTGTTCTGAATGTTATTAGACTTCAATAATAATTCTTCATGGTCAAATTTTGTCTTCTCCATTGTGGACTTATAAATTCACAAGTCATATTTTGTTTGTTTAGGTCATTAAGATTAATAAATGATTTTGCAACAAGCAACCATCGTAGCCTATTCTCAACTTTCAAAACATTAGCTTGTGTAAAACAACTTTCCCTTGGCCAAGTTCAAAAGTCAACTCCTCCTTTTCTTTTTTCAACTTCACCAATTGAGTCCTAGAAGACTCCAACTCCAACCCAACAATGTTCATCAATTCCCTAAATTCCAGTTTACTATTTTCAAAACTAGGGTTGATTTCACCAACCTTCCCAACACCAACACCGGACTCAAACTTTCATTTCATCTTCCTTTCTCCCTTCATCAAATCCTCTACACCTTCCTCAAGCTTCACTTTTGTTATAGTCTTGCCCAACAAAACAACCTTCTTTTCAATGCATTTTTCCATCCAATAAAGCCACTTGGACCTTTGGTTAATGTTGGTTTCATTACTGAATATTGGCCAACTAACTTTCTTGCCTTTCACAATTTCTACAACAATCCCCTTAACAAACTCCTTCCCAATCAGTTTATTCCTAATCAGATTTGTCTTACCATAGACAATTGGATATCTTTCCTTGATTCTATCCACGACTTGAGCATTATGACAATCAGCAAAAGAGTACCCACTCCTTCCTTGAGCTTCCCCAAATACCCTTTGAGTTCAATCTCTTGGACATTTTTGTTTTTTATCCTATGTGGGTTGATTCTTTCAATTGGCAATCCATAACCATCCCTAAAATCATGGAAATCAATGACAACATGGGGCAAAATTCACATAAGCTTTGCAATTTTGGCATCCACCTATTCCAAATTTCTTATTTGACCATGGTTTGAATCACATTTGTATCATCTTCACTAAGAGGTTGATCTTTATTTCGAATGCTCCTCGTGATGAAGACACATTAAAAACAAAGCCCCAAACAATACAACTTCTACTTTTTTCAAATTATGCATTATGCCATTTGTAATACATACTTACATATATCCCTTGTAGCTGTGAAATCATGTATAACATAGAAGACCAACCTTTGGTTACTCATTCAAAAAAGAAAAATCCCACATGCATAGTCTTCATTCATGAATTTTTAATGTTGCAAAGTTTCAAAAAACTTAATCAAAGGCATAATTTTTCCTATTATGATCTCATGCAATATCACTCATTCACAAGATCTTCAACTTTGTAGATAATGTATAATTTAATTTACCACTATTTAATTATAATTATTCATTGATAATAACATTGGTTTTATACATTAGGTTTCAGAATTTGCTTCATGGTAGACAATTCATTTATTGACATAAGATTTTAGCACAATCCAAGTTCATGGACCAATCGCACATGTGACTGAAATGTATTCAAAACATGATAAGGATAACTTTAAATCTACAACTGGATTATTAAGGTGAAAAATTTTCATACCAGATTTGGGTCGGAGCCTTGGTTTTTGTGCGAAGATTTGTGAACTTGTAGCCTTTGCAATTTTCCTTTTACTAGTTTAGTGTCAAGTAGCACAAACCCATTGCTTCTTGTCGCTCCTTGTCATACATGAATTCATCCATATTAAAGTCTAACATTTTATAATCAAATGAAATTTACAACAAGGCAACCAAACAACATACTTGACAATTCATTTCATTGGTACACAAGCATTGACCAACTTGGTGAGGTCAAAACTAATGTTATGTAAGTTGCTTGACCCAACTCCTTTCAAATTAAGTGTTGTTGAAGGGATTTTGTAAAAATAAAAACAATTGTCATAATATATTTCTCTTATTTAAACACATGGATCATGAAATAGCCCTCGAATTTAAAGGAAAGCTAGAATGTAACAAATTAAATTCAATATCATCAAGGCATATATGTGGACTATTGATGATCACTTAAAACAAATGGCTAAAGATTTCAGACTTCTAGTCTTTCAATCTTTATCAACATTCCTATTAGAATGGATGCACAAGACCTAAATTTATATCAAAAACAAAAGTTCATGGAATGGTTTTGCAGCTCATAACATTTGCATTGCACCCAAAGCCAACAACATTCATCAAATTGTTATATTATTGAAATTTAATTAACATCATACAAATTGAATCATAGCAAAATTCGAAAACTTGATAAAAGTACTATTACCTTTAGAGAACTTGTAGTTTCAATGCTTAACAACATGCTACCAAAACTAATGTTCATCGAATTGAACTTAGATACAACCAGTTGCACCTTTTTTTTATTTTTGAAAAAACCTTGTCTTTCTTTCCATTATGTAACACTTACATTACATTCCCAATTTCTTTTAGGTTATAATCAGGATACATGTTAACCTAGGAAAATGAGCTTGGATGCGTCTTGCTTCCAAATTGTTGCAATTGTAAACATCATTGATTTCTTAGGGGTTTTCTAAGCTTGACCTTTTATAAATACATGATAAACAAAAAGAATTGAGCTTCATGCAACATGTTTGAGATTTCTATTTTAGAAGATCTATATGTAATACTTTTTTTTTGGGTGAACATTAGGGATAAGATTAACAACTTGTCCAACAAATATTTTCATGGTCATTGCAACTTTGATATAGAATCTAATTTTGTTCACATGGTTGATAAATAAATGCACTTAAGGTGAATGCTTAGGTTAATAGTATTTGAGTCAACTGATTATGGTTTAGAGCAAATGAAATAATTATTGGTGAACATGCATTGCCACAAATTATACGATTGACAATATCATGAACACAATAGATCCTCTTGAGTTTGGAATAAGATGATCAACTACATCTTATGGGAAGAGTTGTAGCAATTGGATTTTGTGATCAATACTACAAAATAAACCACCATTGATTTCTTGGGGGTTTTATAAACTCAACCTTCTAGAAAATTCATGACGATTCAATTATAGCCCATCGGAAGAGTTGTAGCAATAGAACTTAGTTTTCATTAATGCGAAATAAGACCTAACATTTCAATTACTTAATTCCAACAAACCTTGACAATAGACTTTCCAAGAAATGATCAAGAAACAAACCTATTTATGTAGAAATGTCACGGTGGTAGTTGCTTGTGATCGACACAAATTGTTAATCCATATTGTTACTAATGTTTTCATTCGAAAGAACAATACACTTTAAAATAAAACTTTAAAGATTGACAAATTTCACAAAGTCGTTCAAGCACTCATGCCTACTATACATGCTTGTTAGAGATCATAAAAGCTTACTTGCTTCAAATGTAGGTCAAGCATAAGCCTTCAAGTTGTGGAAAAATGTACATAACATTTTTTCGAGGTGCAATAGTTGGGGCTTACCAACCTCCTATTGCTATTACATATGGTGTGTTTTCCATTGCCTTGGGATGCTTCCAAGTTCATGCTCCCTTATGCTTCCAAGTTCATGTTTGGTTTCAAATAGTTCACAAAGGTTGTTTCAACACAATCAACACACTCTCATGATGTCCGTCGATGTTGACAACTAATTAGGGTGGTCGTAAATAATTGTTAATAATAATTACTAGGTGTTATCCCCTTCCCATGTTTATTAATTGAAAACTTGAACGTGACAACAACATAATTTGTATTGAAATTGAAGGATTTAAATACCCTATTTTGACTTCATGTTGGTGGGAAAAATAGGTGGCTAACTTTATTGTGTGAAAATTGTATAGTTTGTTAAGTTGTTAGTTCTCTTGACCCTAAGTGTGTGCTTAAAACTCTTAGAACACCAATCAGAACTTCGCTTAAATGTTAGTATGTGGAGTTACAAAAGTAGCATGTACCACTTTAATCAAATGTTCCAAAAAACTTGTTGCCTTCTTTGGACCTTATGAAGAAGTTGGCAACTCCACTGTGTTGCCTTCTTAGTAGGGCATGAAAATAAAATGTGTTAGAGGTGTTAGAGACTAATGACATATTTTCAAGCAACAAGAGTGACAGTTCTGAAAAAGAAGATGCGAAAGAGACAACAAGCTCCCACCAAGAAGTTGATGTCTAGGAAGTTGTGGAAAATGGTCTAGCCACAATAATGCCACCTCCTTTTAAACCCAAAACCATTGCTACCTTTCAGGAAGGGAATGCGAAAGGTGAAGCCAATGTTAGTGTTGTTGAGACCCAAAAGGTCACTATTGAAATGCATGACACATGGAAAAGAATTGGGAAGCAGAAGCATGGTTGGAAATCAAAGGGGAAGGGTGTAGATGTGATGGTGACCACAAAGGCAAATGCGAAGACACGAGCTTGAAGTCCAAATGATGACTATTAATTAACACTTCAAAAAAGGGGAAGAAGAAGGCAAAAGTTGTGGAGCACCAAATATTGCAAAAGGGTAATTTAAAGGTGAAGGATATTACTGTAATACATAGTGTTTTAGGGCATATTGGTGGTTGTCCTTGATACATTAGTTATTAGATATCTTGACATTAGTGTAGAATGTGTTGTGGCATTTTAAAGTATTATCTTACCACAAGTTCACACTTTTGATTGCTAGGACTTTTCACTTGTAAATTGTAATGCTATAACACATCTAACCTAGTGGATGTAATCAAATATACCAAAAGTATTTTGTAGTCAAGTTTTGTTTGTAGTGCTGAAGTTTTACAATATGTTATAACCTCCTTATTGGATTCCACATTTTGGTAGTTACATTCCAATAGTACCACCAAAAAATAAAGGTTATTTCACCATTAGCAATGAGTTATGCTTATATGGTATAAGATTGGAGTGTTTTTTTGTTGCCAAAATTATAATATCCAACATTTTTTTGTTTTTTTATAATTGTCAAAAGTTGGGACTTGATGTAAGAATAGATTGCCATTGAACTTTGTGATCATAACTTTTATATCCTATATTGTTTTGTTGTAACTTCTTGATAGGGTACTTGATCATTATTATGGAGGTTTTCATTTACAAAACATATAATCTTACCTAATTCATTCGATTTTTCTTATTACTTGCTCTGATCCCATTTAAAAAATGATAATTTCACAAGTATAAATGTTTTAGACTAGAGAATCAAAGTGATACAACATATGATGGAACTTGCAAATATTCCTATATATATATATATATATATATATATATACACACACACAATTAAATGCACGGTGATTACATACACAATGACAATGAAGATGGTGACACTAAAAATAGAATTGGTGGAAATGTAAAAATAACCTCCACCCCATCTTCTAGTGATCTTCTTGTAATTCACAATGACCCTTTTTTTATCCTTCTTTATTTCAAAAAATTTCTACAGAATCACAAGTTGTAAGTACCTAACTAAAAATGTCTTGTGAGTCAAGTATGGGGTCAAGTGTGAGTCTATGTTGTTAACATATTTTTCATAGAATTTTTCTAATACACATCCTATAATAAATCAAGAAAGGAGTGCAATTATTTATTCAATTAAATTCTTTTAAAACTTCAATACTTGTCGAAAAATAAATAAAAATAAAAATGAAACATAGTAACGAAAAACTATAATGATCCTCACCCACATCTACACATAATCAAACATATATATATAACAAGAAATGCAAAAAAAGTAAAAGTGCAAAAGAAGTAGCATTATAAGCCCATAATGCAAATGACTTGCACTAATGTAGCTACACAACAACAATAAAGGTTGTCACATTTCAAAAAGAAAAGAAAAGATGTTGATGTGAATGCAAAAAGATGTAAAAGCCTTTACAAAAAAAAAATTCAACAAACACACTGAAGTGAAAAACACAAAAAACACAAATCATACACATCAAAAAATGATGAAATGTGGAAACAAAATGGAGAATGTAACAACACAAAGACACATAAAAATCGTTTGGCAAGAATCGTAACAAGCACATTGAAACAAAAGTCACAAAGAACACAAAGCAAGCATGCAAGAGATGAAATGTAAAATGTAACAAGGATGCAAACATAATTACATGCTCGCTTGCCAAGTAGGGACGTGCAGACATGCACAAAAACAAAGAAATATGGAGGCACACATCTATAATTGAAGCATAGGTGAAGGGTCGGTGTAGAGATCCTTCTAGATTTTGGGTTGTGTTCCAAGGCCCTTAGAGAAAGGGTCTATATGGAGACCCTTCTCCTATACCAAAGGAGTTTCACAACATTTAACTGTAACACTACATCTTAAAAGAAATACTGTGTAGGCCATTTCACTGCTGCCGTTGGGCACGCTTTTAGGGCCGCATGGCGCATGACCGGTGGTTCCCGGTTTTCTTAGGTCTCCTGAGTCCTGACCGGTCTTCCGCTTGTGGGGAATGACCGGTGGTTCCCGGCTTCCATGGCTTTGCTCACCGGTCTTCCGCGTGTCACTCATTGGCCAGGGGTTTCTAACAGCTGCGTACCTAAGACGGGTGATCGTGTCGTGACCATGGTTAGAACCTAACCTGTCTTCGCGCGGGCGGGCCGGCGGGCGACGCATGTTAAGGCATCGAACGAGGCCACATTCCTCTGCACTGCGTTCCCCCCGTCTCTTCTGTTGCAACTGCGAGATCCATTGCCTTCCAGTGCGCATCAACCGGGACTGGATAGCAAGGAAATGCTTTTGTATTAGAGATTTCTTCAGAATAGCTGCGTGAAAGTGAAGAGTTTAGTCAAAATTTTGAAGAGGATTTTGTTGTTGTTGTTGTTGTTGTTTTTTGTGTGCTGTTTGTGGTTTGAGTTGGAAGCACTGAGGGTAATGACAGTGCATGGCTGATTGATCTTTTTGAGAGAGAGAGAGAGAGATCTCTGTGCGTGGATATTGTTTTTTGGGAGATTTGTGGCGGTGCGGTATAGTAGGGTTTTGACGGACAGTTAGGGGTTAGGATCATTAGAGGTGGGGGAAGACTGGAGAAGTATGATAGAATTCAGTTAGAGAATGTGATACAAGTATGAAGGTGTGTAAGACTCGGCTGAACACATGAACGCGGGGATCCATTCACAGCAGCATGGATCACGGAGAGCCATCAGGAAGTTGTAAGCCGCAGCAGGGTGAGGAGGAGCAATGGCGCGACACCTTTTCCTATTTGCTGGTGGACTCCGCCGCCTGGAATATGAGGCCCAGCATCTCTTTAGGTACTATCTCTCTCACGGAGCAATTGGGGGCTAGTCCTCAGTACGCCGTCCTCAAACCCTAGATTTTCCATCAATACAAACTCTCCAAGATCTGCATGGGTATGAGCATATGCAGGTCTTTAGATCTGTGAGAGATTTTCTGTCATTTCGGAAGCACATGATATCCACAAAGTTGGGCTGTCAAGGATCTGTCCATAAGCATCAGAAGTCCTGAAGAGAAATCAGATATAGGAGACGAACTATGGTACTATTTCAGGTATTCAAGAATGGAAGGGAGTGAAGTATACATGGAAGGTGGTTTGAAGGTTGGAAGATTGTTCTCAAACTTCTTCTCTGTCCATAACAGCAGCTTAGCCAATTAGGGTTTACATGCTTTCAGTAAACAAGGAATTGGTGCATTCAGTTTCAGAGGAACTTCTTAAATTGAATGATCAGTTCTTGACCAGAACAAATCTGGTGAATGATATGATTGTTCAAAAGTGCTCTTGATTCCTTTTCTATTTTTTTCTGAAGGACACAGAAAGAATGTATCAAGATCCATTTGGTCCTCATTTTGTGCCTGGATGCATTGTGAACTATATATTCTGAATGCATTGTGAAATATGCTAGCCAACAGCTAGACTTAATCGTCCAGTAGCTTCCCAAAATATGACAGAAACTGAGGATGCAGATGTGTGTATAGTAGTTTGCCCTAGATTTCTGGCAGATTATAATGCACTTATCTACACCCACTGTTGAGAGTGATGAAATCAGTGGGCACATGTGAGAGTTTGTTGCTGCTAGATGCATGATGAAGGTGATGGTCTCATACTTTGTGAGTGACACTGATAAGGTTATGAACACACTCATTCTTGTTCTACATTTGGGTTCTTGTTGTAAGTTTGGTTTTGCTGGAACTGACAGAATGTTTACATTCAAAGCATTATGTGGAGTTTGCTCTGCAATCTCACGGATATGTTAGAAGCCCTCTGTTGTGCCTTGCTCCTTTTTGCATATTCAAATCTTTGGCACCTGTCTCAATTTAAAGACATAACATTGTTTATCTGAGTGCATTGCAGACATGATGTCAAGGAACTTCACCAGATAGCACATGCCAATGTTGGAGCACAAGCATCACGTCATTTTGTCTGCAGTGGACTCAAAGAGATTCCAAACAGGGGTTTTACCTCTCTTTCAAATAGCATAAGAGGTAGCTCATGCAAGTCAAGTGCATTGACAAGAGTCAAATTGAATGGGGTTTCTAAGGCCACGCCTGTCCACATCAGAGCTTGTGTACACCACTCAAGCTCAATCAGCAGCAAGACACCAATCATGGGGATTCTTGGAACTGCAAGCAGCAGAGTAGGAGATCTATGGTATGGTATCTTCTTCAGAGGTTTATTGGAGCTCAGAAGAGAGTTTCTTCAGGATGTTGAGCAGGTCCTGAAGTTAACAGGCAAATCTGTGGCTGGTGTGAGGGCAGATGTGCGATCCCATGGACAGGTGGCTTGGCAAATGCTCTCTCATGGCTATCTATTACCTCCAATTGTCAAAATTGTGACTGCAGCAAGTTTTGCGTGTACTCGCTGTCAAGTGGTACCCCGTATCTTTGCTTTGATTGTTGGGGAGTTTACTTTGGCATATCACGGCAATGCAGAAGCAGAGCAGCTTCAAATTCCTTCTCCACACACACAAGCACCACATCATGCTGATTATTTTGTCTCACTGATTGTGTCACTTTTTGAGGGCTCAACCTTGCTATGGCGGGTACTGTATTTGGCAGTGCTCTTTTCTCCTGCGGTTCTACTTGCTCCTTTTGCAGATTTATGGGGAGGGAAGTACCGAAAAAATTGGTTACACCTGCTGCACTTATCCTTGGAGCAGGCAGGGGCTGCATTTATCAAGTGGGGTCAGTGGGCAGCCACACGACCTGACCTTTTTCCAAGAGATCTTTGCTCTGAGCTCTCAAAGCTACACAGCAAGGCTCCATCACACAATTTTGGTCAAACTCAGCGGACAGTTGAAGGTGCTTTTGGTCGAAAACTTCATGAAATTTTTGAGGATTTTGAGGAAGAGCCTGTTGCTTCTGGGAGCATAGCCCAGGTCCATCGAGCAGTTTTGCGATTTCGATACCCAGGCCAGAAATCCAAACCCATGGTGGTTGCTGTTAAAGTGCGGCATCCTGGAGTTGGTGAAGTAATCCGACGAGATTTTACCATTATTAGTTGGATCGCAAATGTTTGTGGATTTTTCCCTGGCCTGCGGTGGCTTCGACTCCATGAGAGTGTCCAACAATTTGCATCATTCATGTTAACACAGGTATGCCAAGCAAATTTCTATGGGCGTTTTGTTTCAAAGAAAAACACTTTTGGTATTATCTGCATGCATGCTTCTGTGAGGTGTGCAAGGTCCAGCGACTCTTCATTATTTATAGGTGGCATTAAATGGAATCACTTCATGAAACCCAGTTAAGAGTTATTTTTTCTTGTGGATATTATTACACAGTGCACTGATATGATCTGCATTGAATGTAGATCATGGGCATATATTGTACATGCATCTATAAATATGCTGGCCTTGAATCCCCAATGTGGTTTTCAGTTATGTTGTGTCTTCATTGAGCAAGTTCCTGGGGGCTTCACAGGTTGATCTTTCAAGGGAGGCTGCCCACCTGAGTCGTTTCATTTACAATTTTCGGAGCTGGAAGGATGTCTCATTTCCAAAGCCTCTGTACCCTTTGGTACACCCTGCTGTGTTAGTGGAAAGTTATGAACAAGGGGAGAGTGTGGCACGCTTTGTTGACAGACCTGGCAAGACCCGTCTCAACAGTGAACTTGCTTCAATTGGCACAAACACTTTACTGAAGATGATGCTGGTACATTTTTGCACACATTTTCATGCCTTTAAACATCATAGTGCAGAGCCCAAACTTACTCTTATTGTTCTATGTCTCCTGTTTGGATGCCACTTGCAGTGCCTTTCAGCAGTGCTTGTAAGGGGTATTGACTGTGTAGGGTGAAGGGTCAGACTCTTACTGAAGAAGCTTGTTCTTTGGTTACTGAAGAAGCTTGAGCTTGGTCTTTGCTGCATGGCATCTATATAACTGCTGTGGCAAGGCTTGAATCTGACAAGTACTAGAATATAACTCTACCTGAGCTTTAGCAATGACATGACTTTGGAGGTTCTGGGTGCATGATGATCAACTGCCTTACAAGCACTTGTATTGCACATGTGTCAGGTTGACAACTTTGTTCATGCAGATTTGCATCCAGGCAACATCCTGGTGCGCATGGAACCTGGCAATCCAGCACCAAACAAACAAATGTTCCGCTCTCACCCACATGTAGTGTTACTAGATGTGGGCATGACAGCAGAGCTTTCCCAGCGTGACAGATACACTCTTCTAAATTTTTTCAAGGCTTTGGCTGTGAGGGATGGCCGTGAGGCAGCCAAATGTACCCTCAGATTTTCTCAAGCCCAGGGCTGCCCCAACCCAGCAGCTTTCATTGATGTGAGTTGTCCTGTTACTATCATCATTGGCACATCATGTAGCAGCAAGATTTGGAGTTGGTGGCAATCTCCAACAGTACTGTTCTGTAATTAACAAAGTGACTTTTTCTGGTGGAATGTCTTATGTTTGGGACATGTAGGAGATGGCAAAGAAAATTTTCCTTAGACTTATGTTGCCACAGTATTGACTGTATGGTTGTTTCTATGAAAGCTCAGAGTTACATTGTTGCTGTAGTATTCAACTCTGAGGATTGGATTACTGCCATTCTTTAGCTGGGTGTTGTGTTGGTTTCTAGATGGGCCGTTATCTGGAAGTCTTTCTTTGGCTTCGAGGAAATTTTTTAACCTTGTTTTAGCTTTCTTAATTGTGAGTATGTAGTTTTCTTGATTCTCATGAGATCTATTTTTTCTACTCACTTTAGCTGGTGTGCTGCGTCAAAGCAGTGAGCAGCTGGGCTCTTAAAGTTTTATGTTCAGGGACCAGAAGTCCCCTCCATACCTTGTATTCGGTGATATGATGGTTCTGTTTTATTCAGCATTGATCTTTTTCTAAAGTCAATGTTCCTTTCCAGACAAGGTCTTCTTTTTTGTGTTCTTTCCTCATCTGTTTCTTGTGTTTCTAGAGTCTTGTAAGTGGGGAGCTTTTTGAAGCCTACTTGGTCCTCATTTGTCTTTCCCTTTCTGTCTGTTTTTTGGTTGTCTTTCTTCCTATTGTGCAGTACTCTTTGGTTTTTCTACATGTTTTCTCATTCTGTGGTGTAAGGTGTCAGCCAATATCATGGCTGAGTCTTCCTGTTCTTCTGTAACTGTGAGAGACTGGAATTACAACATGAACTCAGTATGCAGGTGTAGTGGTTGCACTTGGCATATACCCATTGTAGGGAGCTGATGAAGTCAGTGGGCAAGTTGTGATGGATAATTCAATATCATGTTACTGTTGATAGTCCCTGAACAAGCGAGAGACTTTCACTCTTCTTCATACTGCTAGTTTTATTGTTCTTTGTTGTAGTGAAACTCAGTATGCAGGCTAGTGTTTACATTGGCCTTTACCCACTGTATGGAGCTGATGAAGTCAGTGGGGAAGTTGTGACAGAGCAGTCATTATCATACATGTTACTGTTCATGGTCCCTGAACAGGTGGAGACTGGCACTGTTTTTCATACTGCAAGTGTGTTTATTTTGGTTTTATTTCCTTGTTTGATATTTGTTTTATGGTCCTTTGTTCTCGGTTTTGTCTATCCTTCTCTGGAAATTTCTGTAACTCAATGAAGAAGTGTTAACCTTGTTTTGCCTTAATCATGAGAATGGAGATTTCTCGACTCTTATGAGAGATATTCTTTGTTTTAGTTCTAACCTTCTGTGTTTTTCTTCTTCCCTATACTTCAGTCCTTGTCTGGAAGTCTTTCTTTGACTTCAAGGAGAAGATTTAACTTTGTTCTGGCTTTCTTAGTCATGAATATGGAGATTTTTTGATTCTCATGTTTCTGGTTGGGTGGTGATCATGCAGGATGTAGACCAGGTATTTCAGTATTGGAAGGCATTGGGAGATTCAATACAACCTGGGCAGTGCATGCAGGAGCTGCTGGAGCGGGTGCGGCGCCACAAAGTTAACATTGATGGTGATGTGTGTACTGTCATGGTGACCACCCTTGTTCTTGAGGTAAAACTTTACCTCCTTTGTTCTGTCGGGCATTGGTGCACTGTCATAATGTAGGGGAGGTTTGCTCCTCCCCAAACTTTGCTGAACTTTGCATAGACCATTTGGAGATGTGCATAAGTAAAGTAATTGAAGTTGTGTTTTGGTGTAGGGATGGCAACGCAAATTGGATCCAGAACTCAACTTTGTGCAAACTCTCAACAACTTGCTCTTCAAAGCTGACTGGCAGAGGTCTCTTTCTTATATGATTAATGGGCTCATGGCTCCTTGATCTACCAATGTCAATCTTAGAAATATCGATTGCTCTGAGATATGTAACTGGTGAAGTAAAAATTATGGGCCATATGGTATTTGGAGATTGATGGTTGTCATTGACTGCATGGTGTGTTCCATGATAAGTGATTTCCAATGTTTTAGATCATTTCATTTCTGAATCAGATGCAGGTTTACTCTACTATGGTGCTGTCAACTCTGGTACCCAAGTGAGTTGAGTACCTCCACAATTTGAGAAATCTTCTGGTTCCATGAGTAACACTCCCCTAAATTATTGAAACAATATCCTCCATCCATGAGTTCAAATACATGATATGGAGCTCAAACGAATTTGGAGCTCTAAATTTGAACTTTGAATCTGAATGTCTGTCTTAACATCTAGCATGCACACACCGAAACAAGCTTTCCATTCATCTTCACATATAGCTTTGTCCATCCAATTATGCGTTGTAAATAAAATATATGTTTTAAATTAGTGCTAGTAATTTTCAACCATTAACCTTCACCAGACTTGGTTGTGTGATCTGTTGGGATGACTGCTGGTGAAGTAGTGGGTTGGCAATCCTGCACAAGAGGATTTAGCCAAATTTGGCTAGAGGTTAGAGGGGAAAAAGAAAAATTAAGGATTTGTCCCATAATTTGGTGAATTATGAAATGCCAACTTGGGCCAACTTTTAGCCCCCAAAGGGGTTTGTTTCCACATATATGAATGCAACCATGTCCCCATCCAACTAGAATGGGCGAAGTTATGGAAATTTTGGTGGTAAAAACTTGCACTTTGGAAAATTCAGAATTTGCACGATATTTTCCAAACATGGGTTTTGGGGATTAGAATTTTTTAAGTTGATGGCATTGAAAAAATAAGACATTTATTGTAATGTGGAGAAGTTTTGGGAGCTTGTGAACACGCTGCAAAAATCAAATATCATGGTAATGTGAAAGTGTATGAGATGCACCTTGAAACCGACATAAATTAAAACCATGAAGTATCATTATTTGTATTACTTGAAGGGATGCCATGTTAACAACTTTAAAATTATTGTCTATGGGCTTTGATGTTTATTGTGAAAGTTGGGGGAAAAAAAGGATATATCAAATTTAACATGTTCAATGATGAATTCTCACACAATGTTTCTTTTCATTGAATCCAAAATATTAAATATTAGAACAATTCCCGCAATGTGTGATTTACAAGAAAATCTTAACCTTGGTGGAATGGCATTAATTATATGAATATGAATGAAGACTCAATTTTTAAAATAGTGTAACTTTCAAGCTTCAAATTTTGAACGTGGTAAGGTAAAACTGATTACCCAAACTTTAAGAAACCATATTAATTTTATTGCATTTTTTTTCACCTTTGAAATATCGCTCTTGAAAACAATTATTGTAATTTTTTGGTTAAATTGATGGATATCAATTTGACAAATTATCATTGAAAAGAATGTCACATTCTCCATTTCATTGTGAAGGCCAACACAACCAATTATGTTGTGGCCCAAACCTTGGATTTAGGCTCATGAAAGACGAATTAGGCTAAACAACCTTTTGAAACGTGGTGAGGGTAAAAAAAAGACTGTGTAGCCTAAAACTAATGTATGGGTGAATGTGCCCATACCTTTAAAGGAAGTGTTTGAAAGATAATGGGAGGCACCCAAGGGATTACTAATGTGAATTCACACCAAAAATGTCAAATCAAATCTCCTTTAAATCAATGATCATTGGAAATAGATCAAAATTAATTGTAAAATGTTGGGTTCATATGTTTAAATCAAAAACCTTTCTTGAAAGTTATGAGGGCTTGAAAGGTTTGAACAAAATTGTTGAAAGAATATTGATGATTTAGAGTATCATTTAGAAAGGCAATTCATGTTCAATTGAAAATCTAAAGAACCTAATGAAGGCTAAGTATAAGGAAATGGTTTTGCATGTTGTAGTTGAGTATGTTTCATAGGAGTTACCAAGCTCCAAAATCATGGGATACTAAAATACCCCTTTAATCTTGATAGTGAGAGATGTGTGAAAATCAAAAGGAAAAAACTTTGAAGATTCAAAGTTGCTTTCCCACTTTGGAGGGTTGGGATTCTTGTAAAATTTTGATTTTCTAAATGATGTTTGAAACATGTTTGACTGAATCATTGAAAAATTCAATGAGAGTTATAACATAGTAATCTAACTATGCCACAAAAAAAAATTCTTGAAAGTTACAAGGGGTTTAATGAAATGTTTGTATTTTCAATTTTGTGATGTTGTGATACAAGTAGAAATCTACTTGTTGTGTGATGTTGTGATATTTAGTCACATTTGGCTATAGACCAACTATGAAAGTAGAAATATATTAAATTTATTTATATCTTGGCTACTTGCTTGAACGATGTGTTGAAACATGGTGATTTTAAACTTTTTTTTTCAAAATTTTCAATTTTTAAAAGGGAATATTTGATAGATTTTTTTTTGGAAAAAAAATCAAATGGTGAAAATTCGCTAGAAAAAAACCTTGGTTCAAGGGTTGAAACAAAAATTGTTCAAATGACTCCCAACCATTTGGAGGGCAATTTTTAAAACCCAACTCATGTCCAATTAAAATCTTGATATAAGAGACAATTGTAAAATGAAGGAAACACACTGATGGCCATTGAAGGGGGGTGAAATTCATTTCTAAATAGTAAAAAAAGTAGATTGCACTTAATTGGGGAGTGAAACTTTAATTATCACAAAATTTGGTGTAATTTGAGTTCCACCACCTCTTTTTTTTTTTTCATAAGAATATGTTGTGCTTAAGTTATCATAATTATTTCAAATATTGTGCATTAGATATTGTGGTATTGAGTTTCATCCTTAATTTGATGAAATTCATTCACTTTGCAAATAGTGAGGTCTGAAATTGACATGGGGAGTACGAGATGAAAGGAGGGCCCAAAAGTAGGGTTACTTTGTAGATTTTTTTATAATATTAATTTTTTTTTTATGAGAACTACAAAACAATGTGCTCATATGCTAAAATAAGCGTTTCTAGGAAGTTATGAAGTTCAAAGTTGTGAGACAACAAAATGTTTCAATTTTGACAAAAAGTCTTGGGGGGTTTTGGGGAAATGCCATTGGGATGTAATTTCCATGTTAAAATAATAATATAGCATAAGGAGAATAATGCTTTCCATAGGAGTTCATTGGGTTGTGGTGAGTTTGTGTCAGCTCATGCTGAGTCCATGACTCGCTTTCAACTCAAAAGCATTAATCGTCCCCTTTGCCTATATTTGTAGATGATGTGAATATAAAATATGTGTGAAGCATGTTGTTTTGTCTTAGTCATCTTGAAGCTCTTGCACCTATGGTTTAGTCATGAGGATCAAAGGATTATGCCTTAGGTTTGCAAAATCTTGTTATTATAAAATCAATAGTTACAACTAATCTTATTTGATAATCCTAAAGGTGTGTCAATAAGTGCAAAATCTAATGTAGGCTCCAATTACACTAAATTTCAAAGTTTAATTTTTTGGTGTACATAACAAAAGGGGTTTAAGTTTAAAGAAGAATTATGTCATGCATTCTAGAACTCTTAAGAACTTTCATTATTTGGATTTCATTATGCTTGAATGCAAAGCAACATGACCAAATTTTTGTTTCATAAATTTTTAATTGTTCCCTCATGGTAAATGATTATGATATCTAATAGAATCAAAATGGCTTTGAATGCATATTCTATCATGCATACAATGGTATATTTTAAATTTATTGTATAGAATCATATTTTCCCTAAGTCTTTTAACCATTCCATACATGCTAACATCCTCACTCCCATGGAAACCTTCTTTTCCATTCCCCTTCCACCATTGAATCCTTTATTTTATGCACTTCAATTCTTTAATTTAAACCAATATTGACCAGTTTTTTTTCTTTTTAGGTCAAGTAGGTTTGTTTTGTTTTGGACCATAGAATTTATCAATATTCATTCTTTTTGAAAATTCAGACTTACTAATTATCAATTTCAATATCAAAATAATACCCCCAATTGTGAATTTGTTGGGTTTTTTTGGGTTAATAACAAGTTATGTGTAAGGGAGGGATTTCAAATTATGCCTAGAAAATTGCCAAATATATTGTTTAGGTAGGGTTTTATATTAATTTTACTTCTATTTTCTATAATAAAAATATTTAAGGTTTGTAGATTGACAACCCACTTGGATGAAATTCCAATCACAGACAAGATTGCTGGCTCCACAGGCAGCCACGTCAACTGTTTATTTGATATGTCAAAATGAAGTGTCAAATGAAGTTTTGGTTATTTAGGGTTTGCAAAATGAAGTGTCAAATGAACTTTTGGTTATTTAGGGTTTGCAAAATGAAGTGTCAAATGAAGTTTTGGTTATTTAGGGTTTGCAAAATGAAGTGTCAAATGAACTTTTTGTTATATAGGGTTTGCAAAATGAAGTGTCAAATGAACTTTTTGTTATTTAGGGTTTGCAAAATGAAGTGTCAAATGAACTTTTGGTTATTTAGGGTTTGCAAAATGAAGTGTCAAATGAACTTTTTGTTATATAGGGTTTGCAAAATGAAGTGTCAAATGAACTTTTTGTTATTTAGGGTTTGCAACATGATAGACAAAGAGGTTTTATGTTTATGATGGGGTTTTTTTTTGTTAGTAGGAAATTTTGTTTGTGAAGTTGTATTTCTGTAGTGTGGGATTTGTTGCTTGGTTGTTGTTTTTTCCCCTTTTTCAAGGAGAGTTTTGGAGATAGAAATATTTTGTTTGTCGAAGTTGTATTTATGTAGTGTGGGATTTGTTGTTCTTGGTTGTGTTGGTCCCTTTTTTTAAGGAGATTTTTGGAGACAGAATAACTGATTTGTTGCATTTCTAAAGGTTTGTCTTGTGATTTCTATGGATTTTCTGTGTTGCGGAGCACATGTTACATGTATGGTTTTTGAAATGAAGAAATGAAAGTGGTTGGAGGTAAGAAATTAAAATAATTTGTTTTCGGGCTGGCTTTTTTAGGGTGTTCATTTTTGTTTTGTTGTAATGACAATGAAAATATTGTGTTAGAGTTTGTAAAAATAATTTTGCTTTGTGTTAGATTTATAAGTTTGCATCTTCATTCTTTGTAATGAATTGGGAAAATATGGTAGTTTATTAAGGTTTTCTTTTTGGTTGTAAAAAACAATTAGAAAGAAAGTGTAAATATATTTCACAGAAGAAGAAATAGGAGAGAACAAATGTAAAGACCAAATAGAAGATGGGTTAGAAATTGTGAAGGTATGGTTAATTTTTATTTTTTTTCATAGTGATCAATTAAAGACTTGTAGAACAATTAAATAAACATGATGAGAAAAGGTTATTATTGTTTAGAATATTTAGTAAATAAACAAAATTTGTGTTGCTTATTATTTATCTTCATTGTAATGTGAAATTGTTAAATTTTAATGTTTATGGAATGGAAATCAGATCATTATGTCAAAGCATGCTCCATTCTTTGCTTTTTGTAATCCAATTTCTACATATTACTAATTTGCTATTGTCTTGTAATGTTGAATTTTTCATGTTTATGAAATGGAAATCAGATTATTATGTCAAAGCATGCCTCATTTTTTGTTTTTTGTAATCTAGTTTCTACATATTACTAATTTGCTATTGTCAACTTTTTAGTCTTGTTGATGAATCTTTCCAAAAGTTTGTACATGCAGGTAATGTTTGTTTTGTAAAATGTTTTTTAGAAGTTGGTATTTTGTTGAAGAATTAATCCAATGTTGAAAACTTTTCAATTATTCTAGGTTTCAATTTTTGAATAGATTGAACTTTCTAAATATGTTTCAAATTCACACCAAATGTTTTTAATAAGTTGATATTTCATTGAAAAATTAACCCAATGTTGAATATTTTCCAATTCTATTTGGGTTTCAATTTTTGAGTAGATCAAGCTTTTTGAATATGTTTCAAATCCATACCACAATGTACAACATACATAAACTAATTACACTAATAGAAAAATCATCAAGAGCTATAATTATATATTTCAAATGGTCTTGTAATATTAATTCTTGTGGTAGACCTATATTTGTTCCTACAATTTGAAGATTCATGCTCACATTTGTTACATTCATGATGCTTAGTTTTCACCTCAAGAATTACATCATTAATTGGTAAAATTTCTTTTGCCATTCATAACAAAGATTAAAATGATCCATCATTTAAAGTTTCACTAATAGTCAATGAAGAAAAAAAAAGGATTAAATGGTTGGATTGATTGGGGTGAACAATTTGTTTTTTGGTTGGAAAGTTTCATTTGATCTCATATTGTGCACTGCTGACATATCTTTGATTACACAATTTTTGGTATCATAATTGTAAGTCACTTTCATTCTTAGAAAAGTTAAGTAATTATATAATTTTTTAAAAAATTGAAATGTCTCAAAAAGTATTTTGTTCATTAAGGTCTTTAGTTTCCAAGAGGTCTTGGAAGGACCATCATTAGAAATTGTATGACAAAACAAATCATTTTGCTATGCCTCATGAGGAATAATTCAATGTGAACTTTGTAGTAATTTTTATGAGTAATTTACAATATTTACATTGGGAAGTGGCATTATTTTGATCACACTCATAAAAAAATCAATAAATTGGTATTCATGTGGCCAGTCCACCTAGGTCTGATTGTATCAGCTTGTCATGTTAGGTGAGGGTAGGAAAAGAACATGGCAATAGTTGCAATGTACATTAAAGAACGAAGATTGTCACCTTCATCATGAATATTAGTGACTAGTTGTTGTCACTATTTACTACCAATTCACTTATATTACAACTTGAAATTTTTGAGATATCATGTATATGTGTTACTTGTCAAAATTGAATAATAAAAGTTGCATTTGAATTGCAAAGGTGTACAACTAAAAAATAGTGTGTATATAGGTTTTCAGAGAAATTATTTCTAGAAAATTGAATTAAATAAAAAATGGGTTATGTTGTAGCTTTTCACATCTCTTGTACATATGACTTGAATATTGTATAAAATGTTGTGTTAATTGTGTTAATTTCATTTTTTTTAAAAATAGTTTTATTAACTTTAAATGTTTTGGATTGTGTTGTTTATAGGAGGTTCTTACAAGAAGTTTTGTATAACTAGGTTGGTATTTCATTATTGATATTTATTGTAATTATTTTTTATCATTTTCATTGGTGTTTTCTATGTAAATATATTAATAATATTTTAAAATTTATTATATATGTTATTTAGTTTGATATGAAAGTATAGGGTGTTGGCATGGTAGGGTGGACTAATTTTGACATCATAGAGGTTTTTTTCTTTCTGTAATGGGTGTGATTGCAAGTGATATATCTTATTACATATGTTGGGTTTGGTTAATAGGGACTCATTGTCAAATTATAGACTTTAATATTTACATGGTGCAAATTTTTTTAATGCAAAAAACATAAAATCCCAAGAGCTATGGACTTTTGAAATTAAAAAATTGGAGTGGAATGCCACCTACAATTAAGTTAATGGACTTTAATTTGGTTTAATGATGGATCTAAAAATTATTTAAGGAATTAGTTTCAAGGTGGAAATTTATTAATAAAACCATTGCAAAAGAGTTTTGCATCATATGAATTGGAGGTATTACATTATGGACTTTTGACTATTGAAAAAACACACCTTATTTTAAAAGTTTCATAGCATTTTAAAACAAAGGTGTTTTGAGTTAAAAATTTTGAGATTTATATAAATCACTAGCCCCAACAATGCACATATCACATATGGAAAAAGATTGTTAAGAATGGATAGATATCATTTTGTCATCATCATGTATCAACATTGTGTACATTGTAAAGCTTGCAAAAGGGACATCGGACCAAGTTTTTTTTGCTAGATTTTGGTCCACCCAACCATGCCAAGACCCTATATAGTAATTTACATGTTTGATGATGAACTTATAGTTTGAAAATTGTTTTGTGGGTATTTATTATATATCAATATGCACATTACTTGGTGTGTAAATAAAAAATGTGGTTTAATAATTTTGTGATTGTGTACGATTATGACGAATGCAACGTTATCAACCTTATGTTGGAAGTTGGAATGCTCAACATGAATTAAATACGATAAATGGATTAACTCTTCTAAAATTGCGTTTCAAACAATGAAATGTTATGCAATATGTGGAATAGTCAAATTCAACTATCAATGCAAACAATTTTTTTAAATAAATAATTTGTATAACAAATTAAATACTAATGAATCTAGATGTACACCTTATGGGATTGCTAATTGTCTTTTATTTAATTATACAACCACTTTAAATGGAGGAAACATGATTTTATGTTTGAACTGTTATAATGAATATGATGCACCCACATATGGAAAATAAGTTGTTTTTCAATCACCAACATATATGAAAGCAATTTTAATAGAACACCCATACTATATACAATTGTTATCTTTTTAAAATATTTGATTACATATACAAAATCAAAATTGGGGTTTTTGTACTGGTAAGATCATAGATGTTAGTTTATTAAATAGTCTTTTGTTAAGTTGGGATAGAATATTAAATAAAGAAATATCTGAAAAACAACTTTCAAATATTATTTTTCCTATTTTATCACAAAATTTGAAAAGTAATCAATGGTATGAACAATACATGATTGTTTTTTAACAATCAAATGATATTTAAAATATGTGTATTTTGTCTTCAAATGTTATTGATAACATCATTAAAAAAACATGATATTTCTTATGGTGGATTTGAAAGTATGCATGTTACTAATGAAATACAAAATTTATTATTATTATTCAAAATGTTTATGAATTCACAAATTCCTACAAATAAATATATATTTTTATCATGGGCAACTTGAAAAAACAATTGATTGGAAATAAAACATGTGATGAACAACTTTTGATTGAAAGTAATAGATTACAAAAAAAATTACAAACATAAATTTAGAACTTAGTTTGTTTCCATTTGTTTTTCCACACAGGCATGGTGCTTATGATGGTAAAATACCAATACATGATTACTTAAAATATTACATGAGTTCATTGTTTTCACCATTACATTATTTAAACCATATTTACTAATTACGTATGATCTTCGACAATCAATCCAATTGATTAAAAAAACTTCAAATACTTGTTTTTAAAAAAGACATAAAAAATGCAAGAAAAGAAAATCCAAAAATGATTGATGCATAAGTTCTTCAACATATAGTGAAATATAATCTTCCATCATCAATTCAAGGTTCTCTTTGATGGCATGAATCACAATTACAAGAAATGTTAACAATGGTGCAAGAATTTGGTATGCCTCATTTGTTTTTGACATTAACTACAAATGAAATGACACAATCAAGGCAACATGAATTTAATGACATGGAACATCTTGTTAAACAAATAGCTACAAATATGTCATGGAAATATTGTCATGTGGAATATGTAACATTGTTTCATTTTCATGTTGATATGTTTATGCATCAACATATATTAATTGATAGTGGGATTTTAGGGAAAATAAAGGAATATGTTATTTGTTATGAATTACAACATCATGGATATGTTCATGCACATATCATATTATGGGTTGATGACAATGATTTGGAAAAAGTAACAAATGAAATAGTGGCATTTATTCCTTAATATTTGATTAAACAATTAAAAAAATTATTCCACCAAATGATAGCTTACAAATTTAAATTATTTAAAATGGTTTTACGAAATCAACTTCATGAATCTCAAAAAAATTGTATTAGAAATCTAGGACGAAATGGAAATTGTAAATTTGGTTTTCCATATTTGCCACATATTGAATCAATTTTTTTAAAAATAAAAATACAAAAAGATGGGAATATTATAGACCATGTCATGAAAATTGAAATGTTGTCATGTATCATCCTACATTACTATTATTATGGGGAGCACATTTAAATATATTATGTATAAGATCTTTTTATTGGTCATTTTATGTTTTTAAATACACAATGAAATGTGAACCACATGGAATATTGAATTTGGATATCAAGAATGCACAACCATTTGGTTAACAAAATGCATAAAAAACACAATTACAATTAATTTTTGATCTAATTAACTCAAAACTTGTATCATCTATAGAAGCAACACTTATATGCTTAAAAATACCAATTGTACATAAAAATCGAGGTGTTAAATATAGTGACACAAAACCACCGTTACTTCATGTGAAATTAATTACCAAATCAAGCATTTTAGGTTTTCATCCAATTGATATTTATATTTCTAGACCAATTGCATTTGAAATTATAACATTTATGTAATATTTTAAATGATATGCGCATGATCATAAAATATATCCTAATTGTTCACATGTAGGAAAAAATAGTCTTGGTTTCATTATTTATGAAAATAAAAAAATAATGTGATTTACAAATTTTTACCCATGCATAATAATGAAGCTTTTTTTTCAATATTTTATTACAAGAAGTATCTTTTCATGATGAAAAAGATTTATTTTCTAAAAATAATATTGAATTATTGTATGTGCATGAATGTCAAATAAGAGGATTTTTATATAATGTTGAATCTTTACATCCATGTTTGATGCAAATACACAAATCATAATTTGTTTGAAGATGAAAAATATACACAATTTGTTGAAATGTTTTTGGAAAAATACCCATACCTAAATCCAAATATAAAAAATGAAAAAATATGTTAACATCTGAAACACACACACACACAAACACACACATATAATATTATGAAATATATTCAACGTGATTTCAAAGATGAAATAAAAAATTATGTATTTAGTTATGATCAATTAAAAATATTTGATATTTTAAATACACATTCAATAGGATTGCATGTATAAAAGGGAACACTTGGAAGTGGAATTTTTTTTTTTGAAATATTTCACACATTATCTTCAAACACAAAATAAGAATGTATTATTAATTGCAAAACTAAAGTTGCTACTTTACAATTATCACAACATGTTTGCACTATACATACTTAATTCACAATACTAGAATGTGGTTTTTTTTTTTTTTTTTGCCACAACCAAA
>Ga0209208_10001417_pt1 | contig 33705 bp, 22 predicted proteins | sample S1TSphfallax_3_FD_187694 | JGI IMG/M metagenome (GOLD analysis project Ga0209208, IMG submission 187694) | Host-associated microbial communities from peat moss isolated from Minnesota, USA - S1T2_Fd - Sphagnum fallax MG (SPAdes) (version 2) | ecosystem: Host-associated > Plants > Peat moss >...
GTATAGGCCCCCCCCTTACACTATATGGGTGTTTGTAATAGGCTTGTGTTTGGTGATGGGCCAGCTTACCCTAAATGGTTGTGCACACTGGATATGGCCAAATGGTTACTGTGCTCACCTTAACCTGAAAAGTTCTCATTTTCCTAACAACCTCATGGGCGGCCCTGTACCATCTTGCCAAACATACAAGCTTCTGAGTGAAGATCCCTGTGATATCAAGTTACTCTCTCAACCCCAAAAAGACAAGTACGAGCTACGTAACTGAACTGGTGAGAGTGTGCAGGATTCCTTCAATAGTTGAGGGTTGGCCAGTTACTGAACATAATCACCCCTACTCGTTGACATGCCCTCTTTTCATTGATACATAGAGAGATTATGAAAATTTCATCCAAGCAGCCTATGGTTACCATAATCATTGGCCATGTCCTCTTTTCGTCGATACATACATAGAAAAGATTATGAAATTTTCATGCAAGTAGTGAAGGGTTACATAATCATTAGCCGTGATCCTCCTCTTTTCATCAATACATAAAGCAATTATGAAATTTTCATCCAAGCAGCCAAGGGGTTACATTATCATTGGCCATGCCCTCTTTTCATCGATACATACATAGAGATATTATGAATTTTGCGTGCAAGAAGTGAAGGGTTACATAATCATTAGCCGTGTCCTCCTCTTTTCATCAATACATAAAGTGATTATGAAATTTTCATCCAAGCAGCCAAGGGTCACATAATCATTGGGCCAATGACAGCCCGAGATGGTACCTTAGAATCCTGCACAAATAATCCCATTATAAACTGAAGGTACTTATTTAGCCTTTGCTCGTATGGGCATTTTCTTTTTAGCACGTCCACTACCCAGCTTGAAGCTTGTTTTAAATACATGGATCCAAACTCCAGCCAAGAAAAGCACCACGATTAAATCCCCCAAAATACATGTTGCACTCCAACTTATTTATAATTCTTCTCATTATTATTATTATTATTATTATAATTATATGATTCGTGGGAGCAGCTTATTCAATTATGGCATGTTGTAATATTTTAAACATGAATGCCATGCCATGTGCATTGTTTTTGATGACATGAGTGATAGTTGTTTTCCTACTAACAAATTGCAAGTCTAGGTTTTAGAAAATTATCCTAATGTTTTCAAGCAATCTTATTGCTCGAAAGCTTTAACTTGGTCCCCAGGTCTTTAGATGAGAGTCAAAGACCAAAAAATGGAAGATTGAGGCTAAACCTACATGACACCAATTGGTTCAGACCAAAAAACAGTGCTAAAAGGAGAGCTCCTAATTTGGAGAACCAACAATGGGGCTAGGGACCAAGATATGGTCCAACTCAAGGATTCAATTTGCTTCAAATCAGTCGAAATTGGACCCTGGACACTCTTCTAAAGTGGGCCTCAGGTATGCATCTCTTGGGAACTTCATGGAACATTTTGTACTTTGTAAGAAGGGTTGTACATAATGAACTTGCCATTAAGGGTAAAAGCCATTACACTGCGATGCTGCAGCTTGTTGAAATCCTGACAAAACTAGCATGTTTAGAATTGTAGCTTTGTCAATTTGTTTTTTCCTTTTGTCTTGTCCCCTATTTGCATTACTGAATTCATTTCATACCAAACTTTCCTTTTCTTTATTTTCTTCTCCTTGTCATCACCTTTGTGGTAATGACAGTTGGGGTTTTGGGATTGGGTTTTCAGGGAACATGATGATGTCCAAAGGATTGGAGTTCACATTTGGTGTTTAGGGTTTTAAGGAACATGACGATTTCCAAAGGATTGATGTTATTGGCATTTAAGGGTATAGGGATTAGGGTTTTAGGGAACATGATCATCTCCAAAGGATTCATGTTGTTGGCATTTAGCGGTAGGAATTAGGGTTTTACCGAACATGATGCTCTTCAAAAGATTGATGGTGACCTTCTAGGGTTTAGGGATTAGGGTTTTGGAAACCTGATGGATTTCAAAGGATTGATGTTGGCCTTCTAGGGTTTGGGCATTAGGGTTTTAAAAGAGATGACGATGTTTAGAGGATATACGTTAGCCTTTTGCATTGACAAGAGAAGGAGAGAGCAGGAGTGGGAGCTGAAACACAACTTGGAGGTGCAGCGAAAGTTTGAAGAGAAATGGAAACAGAACTTGGAGGAGCCCCGAAATTTTGAAGAGAAGTTGATTGAAACAGAATTTAATCAAGGAGGAACAACAAAAGCTTGAAGAGAAGCCGGTTCAAGGAGAATGAAATCTGCAACTTTGTTGAAACATTGAAATCCCAGCAAATCTGTGGAGAAGATAACAACTCTGCATCTCTCTGGTCAGGTGCGTTGAGATCGAGTGCAGTGGTCTTGAAATTCTAGGGTGTCCTCCCAATGCTTTTTTGGACATTTGTTGTGGTTCAATAAGGTGACCTGCACATCTAATCTTTTGTATTATGTACAAATTCAGATCAGCAGTTCTGATGCTTCATCTCTTCCTGCTGGTATTTGTGGGGATACTTGAACATATCGAATTTTGGTGTCTTTGTTCAGATTGTTTCCAAATGTTTTAGGATGTTGTGGCATGTATTTGGATGAAGTAGGATTTGCCTAGCCTGCTATTGTTGTTGTTTTCTTTTTGGATTGATGGATGTAGTATTCATACATGAATTTAAGTTTTAATTTGTTCAAGGAAAAGTTAGTTCAGAATTGATGGTTCACACTATAGATATCTTGTAGTTGGAATGGGTTTCATTTCGTTTTTAGTGGGTCTACTGCATTAGGAAGAAGGGGCCATTGTCACATGCTAGTTCTTTGTATCGTGTTTGCAATACTGCAATACTAAAACCTTCAGGTGATTGAAATTAGCGACTTTTCACTAATGAAGAAAGCTTTATAGCTTTATCATGTTTGTGGCATGCTCAATTAGAGAAGTTGTATACTTCCAAGTGATTGAAATCATGGGATTTTCACTAATGAAGAAGGCTTTATAGCTTATCATGTTTACAGCATGCACAATTAGAAAAAGCCATTGGAAACAAATGGTGAAAACCTGTAATTACATGAAAAGTGCATTTTAGTTATTGAAAGTTATAAAGTGAATTCTTACGTTTACTGTAAAATTGCATATGGTTTGTGTTAATGTAGAGTGTTCTTTGTTTGTTCTTGCCTAGACACATGACAATAACAAAGGAATAATATACATGCATTCACATCTCTGTTATGAGACCAGTGAGCAACTCACACATGGATATAGAAGAAATTATTGTGCAGTTATTCTTCAAAAAGAGTGTAAATTTCATGGATTTGTCATTCTTTGCCATTCTTTTGTAATTTTGTGCACCTGATAAGTGTCCCTTGTTATAGATGGTTCAATTCATGCCTAATGTCAAAGGTCATTCAAGATATTAGTGCAAAGCCACTAGTACATATATGAAAATTTCACAATTCCAATGTATGAAGCTTTCACACCAATCTTTGGAGTAAAATGAAGAAGAACCACTTTTTATTGTGATTGGAAATTAGGTAGTAGCATGCATGCTGGTCACAAACACCAAAAGCGATCCACGTTTACTATAATTCAACACTTATTGACACCAAAATTATACACAACAAGACATGGTACTTTGACTTGAACGTAACCTAATTATTTAGAATCTCTCGATCTCAACAACCGACTGCTGCAGTAAAATATTAGTGTGGATGCTTTGTGCTGACTTGACATCCACACTAGTATTTATATTTACCCACGATAGCAATTAGAAATCCACACTTTGCAAATTCTCAAAATCCCCAAAATATATTATGTACTGCAAAATCATTGTACAAGTTTAAAAAACTGAACTGAAATTTAAAAAAAAGGGTAAAACTTGTTGACATGGAAGGTTTTTTGTATTTGGCGTCTTCTAGTGAAATACGGGGCTGTGAGTGAACAGTTCCGTGACAATGAGAGCGGAGAAGCCGATCATGGCCAGTCGCCCATTCCATCGCTCTGCAGTGGCTGTGAAGGGGCCGAAGCTGCGAGCATCTGTGGATTCGCCGCTCATGATCGGCACCAATGATGCATATGTAAGTAGTTGAATTGCTCCCACGAAGTAAACCAGGCCAGCTGAAGCAGGTGAGAAGAGCTGTTCCAGTACCGTCAAGCCCGTCATCTTCTCTGCAACTACAGCCCACACGAATCCCAACATTGCCTGCCAACCCAAAATTCCATCACCCAATTTCATTTAACATTCGATTGCCCAAATTGTGGGTTTCAGCCAGTGTTTCTGTTTTTGGCGAGTTTTCGGCGACCAAAAAAGGAATCCATCAACTACAGATGCACAAAAGGTTTTTTTGGGGGAAAAAAGAACCCAAAGTCGTCAGATTATGAGGAGTTTTTCTGGGAAATCGCCATATTTAGACAATAGGCTTTAAAGCATGTCGCCAAAATAGAACATGATTCTTAAATTTTTCTATTTTCCTGCTTGTAGACAAATTTGGCTAATTCCTCTTGTGGATGATGGCCAACCAGCCTACCTCACAAATTTGAAGGAAAACAACACTAGTTTCAGTTCTTACATTCGAATCCAAGATTTGAAGAAGGTTAATGAAATTGGAATTTTGAACTAGGAATTGGGTTTTTGGAAACATTTTGTTTCTTGAAGTATTTTATAAACTTTGTGAGCTTTTACTATCAGTATTTTTATTTTATTTTCAAATTTGTGATTTAACTGAAGTGGCGATCATCCATAAGATGTTTTAGCCAGATTTGGCAACAAGCAAGTATGAATGTTAAAAAAACATCTGATAAAATCCTTCTACATTTTTTGCTACCTGTTGGACCTTACGATAGAATCTGGCTATTAAATTGTTTTTAAAGAATTGCTTAAAAAATTTGGCGACTGAAAAACTCCAAAAACAAATCGCCAATTTTTTTCCTATTTGGCGAAATTGCGCCCCGAAAGAAAAACGGTGCTTACCAATCGGCCATTGATCGTCTCGGGTGCAGCGCCATCGAATGCAAAGACACTCCAGAATGATTTGCTGCCTGTTTCAGGTCTCCTCTCCAGTTCTGGGCGTGGGTAAAGCGAACCGGAATTAGGTTTCGCTCCGAAAACTGATCGCTTCTCGGATTCATTCGATTCTTGGTTTCTTAGAATATCGTCCTTGGTGATTTCTTGCTTCGTGCTCTGGTCGACATAATTCTTCACATCAGCCAAAGGACTGGGACCTTTGCCATCGCCGGCCTGGCAACGTACTCGCCCTGCAATTGAGGTCATCAACCTGGGAGTGGTTGCTAAGCGAGCATCGCCAAGCTTACTGAGACTGCTGCTTTGAACCCGCAAGGCCTGTAAACCTCCGAGATTCATTGATACCATCATCTGTGACATTGTACTTGCTGCCATATTGTATTTCCGATCAACGGGTCTGATTCAGACGAAGCAAAAAATTAAAACCAAATCAGCTTTTGAAAAAAATCAGCAAAACTCTGCGAAAAAAGGACTCAGAGTAACAGAAATTGCAGAACAAAAACACGAATTTACTGTGAGTGTGGACGAGAGGTGATAGCAATCAAAACAGAATTGATGCGATAATGCGAACACACAAACCACTATATAAATAAATATACACGAGTCTTCAAAGCTGATGTTACGGATCCTTGGCTACGAGGAACTCATGGGTCCGTTGGTCATCAGGCGATGGGTGGGTTTCAATGTTATCAGTGTGCCAAAAAAAATCCGGTGCACAGCTTGCCAATGTGGCGAATTCACGCAATCGGAGAGAGAGAAAAGAGACGCATGGCTGTAGCAAGTCGTAGGAGCGTGGCGGACAACGAGAACCGCTACGCTGCAACAGAGAAGGAAGCTCAAGTGTTGGCATGTAGCACGTCCTTTCTTTTGGGGTGTTCTTTTAGGGCTGACCATTTGCCTTTTGTATTTCTCTCAAGTGTGAAAAGGCCTTAAATGCAGACAAGGGAAAAGTCCTGTATTTTTCTCAAGTGTGAAAAGGCCTAAAGGTAAACAGAGGATGATGTATAGAACTTGGCTCCTTATGCACAAGTTTCCAATGTGAACTTTGTTTTCTTTGAAAGAAGAAGACTTGTTGGGCTTGGGCTAAAGAAATAAATGGTTCTTCCAATTTTGATATCATGTATTGAAAATTGAATAGTAGGGTCAAAATGAGTCAAAATCTATGTCAAAAGGTTAATTTTAAACATATATTAATGTGGTGCCATTTTATTAGTATGTTGATTATGGCAAGTTGTGCTTATCATTAATATGGATATTATGAAGTTTAAATTGAATTATTATTTTGAATTTTGGTTTGAGCAAAGGACACCTAACAAGTTCATTCAATAACATTACTTTGATAAAGGTCTCCTTAAAAAAATCTAGTATCAAGGGATTATTAGATACATTTAAAAAACACTCAAAACTTCAAAAAATTAAAATTTTGTGTTTTCCAAAATTGAAGGTCTATTTAAAGTTTCATGAGTCTTTTATGACATGTAAATGTGGTGCAATGTTTATAATGTTTAAAACACAGTTATAGTTTATAATACAAGAAACTAAAGTTTAAAATTTCAAATATTGGGGTTTGATTTGAAATTGTGACCATGTTTTAAGACAAAATGTAAAATTTGTGCATTTAATTAAAAAAAACTGATTAATGCAAAACATTTCACATATTGGGACAATTGTAAATATGATAAATAATAAGTTGCAAAAGTTTTCATTCGAAAATTCCTTTCAATGAAAAAAAAGTTTTTTGACAAAAGGACTTTAAAAGGACATAGTCCTTAGCATGAAGTAAACAAATTGGCATGTTCTCAATATTGTTTGGACCTAACAAGAATCCTAGTTCATCACATTTGTAGGTTGGATTCCATCTTTTGTTGCTACCATTTTTCACCCATACACAACAACACATGAAAATGACCATATTTGAAATTTAGGTGTAATTCAATATTGATTTTATGGGTGTTATGTAATAAAGAATATCTTTATTGCTTACATGAAGCCTTTGGGTTGATACTTGAAACTAACCATCTACAAAAAAATTACTAATGGAGTTTTCTTTTAATTTTGAATCCTTATGAAATGGGGCATCCTTGCAAGATATTGACATATTGGATGTAGCCTTTTCATTGTCCTTATGCATTTGCCATTAATTGGAAATAGAGATGCTATATCATAATTATGAGTCATTGAAGCTTGGGTTGTATGAAATATTGCTTAGTAATGATTATTGTACACCTTCAATTTTAGATATTTCAATGCATTGTTCATGGTGGGTTGCTTAATGAATATTAAAATCTTTCACATGCCCACCTTCATGAAAATATCTTGAATAATGAATTGCACCCATTCAACAAGTCTGGGGAAGTTGGATTGTTTTTCAAATTCAATCCTTGCAACTATTTCTCTTGTACCTTGTATTTATTACAAATTTAGCCAACAAAAATATGGATATTTTAGACACAATTATGCAACTAGCTCATTAGCTACTTAAAATGCAATTATGTGTGTACTAACAAACAACATGTTAACAATCATTGCCCCTATTTTACTTCTTGTTGGCAACTATTTTACAACATGTTTGTGATGATTATGATATGAAGATGCAAGTCCACTTATATTAACATAAGGCATGTGAAACTCCTGCTATACAACATGTTGATAATCATCATACAACATATTTGCAATGAATGTTGTTAATGAAAAATGCAATGGCAACTATAAAATGGACTATTTTTGCCATTTGACCTAGTTAGCCAAAATATTTGTCTTAGTTAGGACATAATGGTAGGGTCCAAATCAATATTTGCTATAGCTTCTTCCAACAAATTTTCAATAATGGTCTCCTCTTCTTCCACATCTCAACAAGTTAAAATTTACATTAACGATTTGATCTCTTGAGGCAAAGGAACAACAAAAAAAATTATGAAAAAGACGAATTTGTTGAATTTTAAATTGTCAATTAGGCCAATGATCAAACATTGAGCTGACTTAATTTTGACAACCATATCCTCTTCATTTTGTGTCTTTTTTGAGCAATCTAAATGACCATTGTTGCCCCAAATCAAAGTTTAAAAAAACCTTTGGCATTTGAGAAGCAAAAGTATAATGCATTAGGATTTAAAACTCTTTAAAAACTTAAGTGTTTGCTTACTTGCATGTCATGTAGTAGTTGCAAGTGAGTTGCAACTAGGATGCAACTAAGTTTTTATCCCATATTGTTTGTCCCACCTTTCAAATTTGTAAAGTATATAAGTGCACTAGGAATTCAAAAGAACAAATGACATTTGGTGTATACAAATAAAAAAAGGTTTAACTTTAAAGGTTAAAACCAATCAAATAAAATATTCAAGATGACCTACCTACCTAGCTTAAACCTACCTACCTATCTACTTAGGCCTAACTACTATTTACCTATCTTAGGAAATGTAGGTAATAATGTCTACCTACATTAGGCCTACTTACCTATTGATTTAAGTGCCATTGGTCAACATCTTATCAACATTAAGTTGAATGATATAAATTAAATGAATAAAAATATTAAATATCAAAATAAATTTAAAATTACCATGTGTCCATCAATGATTTGTTAGCATATTATTGCCATGGCAACACATTGGTGCTTATGTAGTTGCACAATAATTATAACATAATGATATAGCAGTTGCAACATAATGGCACAATAGTTACAATAATGTGACATATTAGTTGCAATGTAATGGCAAAGTAGTTGCAATGATCTATCTATAACATAGTTGCATGAGTTGCATATGTATACAATTTCATATATAGCGAGTTGTGTTGTTGCAATTCTTGCAATTCGTTTAATAGCAATCAAGGTACAAAAATATTTGAATTGCAAGTAAAACCTAGTTGCAAAAGATTTATTTTCTCATAGTGTCCTTTTCATCTTTGATATAATGGGTGTTTTCTTTGCTTGATCAAGTGGGTTTATATTGTCTCCAATTGCATTTGCCTTCTACAAGCTTTGCATGCAAAGAAATGATAAATCGATGTAATCCATCTCTTGCTCATAACACAACTTTTCATCTTGCCTTTGGATTCTACTTGGATAACATAAAGGCAAATGCCTTTCATTGTCCTTCAGTTCATGATCCACATTTGAACTTTGTGTGCATGTGGTTTTGCAATCTTAAAAATGAGCATTTATCTCCAATGACTATTGCATTTGGAAGAAGAATCAAACATGCAAGTAAAGCTACTCAAGGAAATGCTTGAGTATGGAATTCTGCAAATTAGAATTCTACAAATGTCTACTAAAAGGTTTAAAGTCACAAAGTTAAGTGAAAATTTTGTAGAGAAGAGAAATAATTAAGAACCTCAATCCTCCAAATAGGAGTCCTGTAAGGTTGAAAGTTATGGCTAGGTTCTACCAAATTGTGATTCAATGGTCTATGAAAAATACTGATATATTCAACAATTTTGTAATTTTAACAATTCATACTCTAATTCTTATTGTAGAGTATACATATTAAAAATATTAAAAGTCACATTCATCAACAAAACTCAAATCCACAAACAAAAGACAAAGAATAAAATGTACAATCAATTTTTTTTTCTTTTGCTGAAAGTAAGCATTTCTTCAAAGGTCAAAAACCACAAAGAGTTTCTGCTTCCACCTTTAACAACTACTAATTCTTCAAAATCATGCTGATGAAATTAATCTTTCTTATCCTTCTCTTTGGCATCATAGTACAATGGTAGAAACTGATATTTCTTGTCCTCGTATTATGCGGTATGCAATGGATGACTGAATTGTGCTTATTGCCTTTCAGATCAGTAAAGCAACACTGTGAACCTTGTTGATGCCATGATCTAACATGCACTGAAAACCTTTGAAGGGATTGAGATCGGGAGCCTCTGGAATGAACCTTTGTCCACTCTTTTCATCAGTGCTGGACATAAATGTACTATGCAAAACAAACCCAAAAAAAAAAAGGCTTGCCCAAAGGTAACCAACCACATGTCATCTGCATCGGACTGATTCTGTTTTTGCATGTAGGTACTCTCTCTGAATTGTTCCTTACCTGCAACATGTGAATCCTTCATGCAAATTTTCTTGGTTCAGATCCAAACTTTGCAGGCTAATGTAGGTAGTTAGAGGTCATCCTTATGTTAGATCATTCCAATATTCTGACCTTGTTCTGCATGCTGGAGGGATTTGCTTGCTCATTTGCCAAGGTATTTCTCAAGCTAATTTCTTCCTCCAAATCCTTCATCAGGGATTCTATCATGGCTGTAGGGCTGGGTTCTTGTTCTTCCTCCTTTTTGCAATTTACTTGAATGTGTTTCTCTCTCAGTAAAATTTGTTTGTCAGTCTTTTGCAACGTGGGGAACACAACCATCCAAATGTGTACTGGAGAAAACAGTTGTAGAAGCAACTGTTGACACAAATCACTTTCTCTACTTCTGCATTGAAGGCAGTGGATTTCATCTTGAAGACATTCAGCAAAGTATGTGGCATGGATACACCCGAGCATTTTTTATCACTTGCATGCTGAAAAATTTCTGAAGGGGGGAAAAAGTTGACTCAGTCAGCCAGTTTCATTAGTGCACTGCAGAAGGTTTTGTGCCTGAAAATACTCCCATGGTTGGAAAGCTTAAACAAGGTGTGAGAACTCTGACTTGTGACATTGAATATCTAAAGAAAGGTTAGAGTGTGACATTTGCCTCTATGATATAAGCAGCATAGATATGGAAATGGTTGGTGACTCATCGATGTTCTGGCAGATCCCTGCCTTGCATTGTCAACGCTGGGCCATCAAGTCTCTTTGCTGGATGCCCACAAAAATCTGATTTATCAAGACTTCTTGGATGAGGCTAGCACTAGTGATGGCAATTATGCATAGGCTGTCTCTAGGAGTTCAGAAATCATTAGAGAACATTGCCTTGTCACAATTTTCCACTGGCTGCAGAAACACACAAGAAGCCCTTGGTTTGGCTGATCTGATCTGTCTGCTGCGGCAGACTGAATATGGCAAAGGAAGACATCAGAGAGGCAATCAGGTATGCAAAGAGAGCATTAGGTCTGTGGTAGCGAGATCATGCAATCAAACTTCAGCAATTGTATTTCATGGTTGCTGAGCACACAGTTCTTTCCAGCAGACATTGTGTCAGGGTTTCTGTCAGATTCTTGTTGGTGTTTGATATTTGTACAGAGGGTAGAGGGTTGGAAAATGCACCATTTTCATGTGCCAAGCACAAGCTCTGGAAGCAAAATACATGGTCTGATAAGTCCGGAGGTATGCATCAGTTTCCATCATCATTTTCAGCTGTAAATTTGATTCTGCACAGTTGTTACTTTTGTGCAGCAATCAGATGTTAAATGATGCTTCAAGGATTGTTTGACTGTACCCAAGTAACCAGTGAATCAGGCATGTTTTGCTGAATGGAGTTCTTGCTGCATCTTCAGCCCAAGCATCCTAGTAAGGATGAGTTTCTTGTGGCAAAACGTTTCAAGACTAGATTGCCATACTTGCAAGTCCACTTCAACAGTTCTGTAAATTTGTTAATCTCCATCCTGTGTTTGCAACAGTGTAGTAACATCATTCTAACTGAGAGCCACAACAGGAATGGGGAGTTTGGCACTTCCTACCAAGGAGGCAGCAGCTGTGCGGCAAAGAGGCCCTGAGGGGGCAGTGCTGGCAGTGAGATTCAACCATGATGGAAAGTACTGTCTGAGCTGTGGCAAGGAGTGCACTCTTTGTCTGTGGGCAGAGTAGGTACTAATTAACAGAGACCCTCTCTTGCTCTTAAGCAATTCTCTGCAGGCTTGCCAATGGCTGTTCTTTCCTCACAGTACCACAACAAGCTGCTACTTCCAGCATTCAACCGAGAACTTAGATTATCGATCAAACCTTCACAAAGATGCACACCCTATTTTCTCACCACATTCCTGCATGTGCCCAAGATCATGGTTCAGATTAGTGCCATCAGATGTACAACGGACTTTACAGCAAGGATTCTTTTTCACACATATACATAATGCAACATACTAGACAACACTCAACCAGCCTACACAGATCTTGAGACATGAAGAAACCAATGAGAACACCTGATTATCTACCGAGACCTATCAATTGCATTTATGCATTGGACTTCTTCTGTAGAAAGGATTCTGCACACCACTATGTTGAACAACAACATCACTCGCACAATTTATGATCAGTATTAGTAGACTCTATGTTGAATGGTGGAGTAAGACATCTGCTTGTTAGAGCTGGCCTCTTTGAGGCTCTAATGTTGGGGTTCTTCTTGTGTACAACCTGCAGCAACTAATATTTTGCCTATCTGCATGTGAACAAAGAGATTGTGCATCTGAGGTACAGCAAGTGCAAGAAACTGATTTCACTTCCCCTCCAACAACCCTGGCATCCTCTGCATCTGGTAGGACTTCTCTATTTGCCCCTGCCTTCCTTTCCTGCCTGAATCTTCCAAACAAGTCCTGAATTGCAGTGTTGCTCTTTGGTGAGTACCTTCAGTTTGCAACGCCATGATCACTATCTTTCTCTTAACCTTCCTTTCCCCATATGCAATCTGAATTTCTTCAGAAAGTGGGACTTGTATTAGTTTGTGCATGGGAAATGGAGTGGAGAGGAGGCACGTCTGGAGTAGCAACCAGTCTCTGCATTCTGAGTGAGGAATGCTTGAGATATTGTCTGACCATCTGTTGGTTCTTTTCTTTAGGGGATTGTCATGCTACCAACATGCCAAATTGCAGTTCCTGCACCTGCCCACCCAAGATTCTTCTTGAACATCATGAGCAAGAGGGCCTAGGGAACCCCGGCTATCTGTGGTTGGTAGTGTCCATGTGTGCTCTCTCAACCCTTTCCTGCAGTCTCCTTGTATTTCAAGTGCAGTTTGAATGAAAAAACTCTAAGAGTTCAAAGAAGTGAACCTCAAACATACACAGAGATGGCACTTGATACCAGCCTTGCTATCCACCACATTCTTCAATTCTGGTGATGAAGAGCTTACCTTTATATGGTGGTTGGCTTTGCAGGTGTTTCCTTGTTGTCACCACCTGTGTCTGTCTATGATTCCAGTACCAACAGTTCATTGGAGGTGCTGTCATGTGACAACTTCGAGATGGATTTGCTTGTGTGAACCTATGTAGCAGGGGAGTTTGTGTCAGCAAAACACCACATGCATGCAACCCACATATCAATGCAGTTCTGGTCTACATCCCTGAACAGAATAAAAGGAGGGTTTGCAAATATGAGAGAAACACAGAAGATACATTTGCATTAGCTGTGGTACAGACAAACTGCTTGTCATTGGTGGCTGTGACATTGAAAGGATTCTTTAAACATAGTAATGTATCACCAAGCCACCACAATTTGGCAGATACTTACAGGGTGAAATACTTGACTGCTTCTCTACAATGCTACATTGAACTATCAGGTCATATAGACTCCTTGAAACAGAATTTAACAACCATTGAGTTACAGAATTGGAATCCCATTGCTTATGGCAAGGGTAATTGCAGGTTGTGCTGCTGCAATCAGGTACTACATTTATGCAGCCAAACCTCATTTGACATGGATGGACAAGAAACTTGGATTTTTTGTGGGAGCTCCAGGGACTCATACCTCTTTCTTCAATTGCAATGGGTCTCAAATGCAGTCTTGGGCTGTTCAGGTGCAACCATGGCAGCTTTATCATTGTCAGTCATCTCACCCTTTGTACAATATTTGATCCACATTTTGAGGGTTCTGTGGAGCATGAACAGCTGTTACCATGGCTGTGCAGCTGCAGTCATATATCCTTCTAAAAACAGAGTTGTATATGGTCTGACCATATGATTTTGTGGCCAGTGGCAGGGTTGGTCTGTTGGTAAAAGAAAACAGAACTGACAAGCATGCCTGGGGTTGGTCTGTTGGTAATAGAAAACAGAACCAACAAGCATGCCGGGGTTGATAACAAAAACAACAATGTGTAATCATCATTATCACAGAAATATAAAAGAATTTGAAATTGTGAAGGTGGATTGTTTTCACTCTGCCATGTGGGGTTTGCATAGTTCTCTTCTGTAAAGATGTTGAAATAGCAAACAGAATGAGATAGTTGTTGTCATGGTGAGCTGTAGTTGGCATACATCATCTGAAGAGATTCACTCACCATGAAAGTGAGAAGTCATCTTTGAGAGTTTTGTGGTTCATCCTTCATCTCATCCTTGATGACCCTGCTTCTATAATCTCAAAATGGACTCCTTTTGTACTCATTCCCCCTTGACTTCCTAAGATCAAAACCTCCATCAAAGCACATATCAGAGACAAAAACATTGAACAGATCTTGAAGCTTCCAAAGGTTTCTTTTCATTTGCTAAAACAAAAGAAGAAAGTCAGCAACTATAAGTACATGCAAGAACCAACACAAACCAGCTTCTTGGAAAATTGAACATGAGAGCAATCTGGTAGATGTTAATTTGGAGCTCCGGCAAAGCAGCTATGACATAAATGAGTTAAGCCTGTGAGCAATCCAGTGTTAAGGTGGAGCTTCAGCAAAGCAGCCATGGCCTAAATGAATGATGCCTGCCAAGCACCCACCATAAAGAATCTGAAAGATCACTTAACAATACCAGTCCTCCGATCACCCTCTAACTCCAGAAATGTATTCTGCAGATTTGAATGCAGAAGAAGCAAGTGCAACCTATTGAGTTCACCTTTCACCAAAAGCCAAAAGAACAAGTGCACATGTTCATGGTACCAAGTTCACCTAAAGCTTGTTGTGAACAAGTAATCCAACATAGTTGAGAGCCTGAATTGCATAGGCAAAACAGTCTTGCAAAGTTATGAAGTGAAGAATGAAATTATTCCACAAGAATCAAACTCTGCAGCATCCTTTTGAACAATTGTTCATGCATGATCTGTCCATTGTTGAGACTAGATTTGATTATGACCTTACCAAACTGGAGCCTGTGGGGAAGTGAATCATGTTGGACGTTCTCTTTCTTGACACAATGAAAAACAGGGGCATGGCAGCTTGGAGACACTGAAATCACTCCGTCATGAAATTCGCACAACAACCCATCATCCCATTGTTGTCTCTGTTGTACAAGTATTGAAAAAGAAGTATCTACAACGGCAGTCCTAATGTACAGTATGCGACATTTTTCTGCTTCGACAGAGTTCAGGAAGAAATGCTGCTACAGATTGTCGAAGAGCAATTTGCGGCGAGCACGGCCTTGCAGACGCAGGTTCCGGGGCGGCCTCTCCTCGCGTGCTTTTACCGGTGCTCCGGGTATTTCTTGATCAGTACTTGGTCTTTTGGGCGGTGTTCTCGGCGAGCAAGATCCTTCTGCTACTACCATCTGAGGCGCTAACATGGACTTTTTAGGAGAAAGGAGTGACGCATCCTCGTCCGCCGCACATGGGTCTAGGTCCTCTGCGGTTCTCCTCACTGGCTTAAGGCCAATGCTGCTGCTCGAAGATGGAAATCCGCAACAAAATTCCTCCTCCAGATTTTTTCCTCTATTCGGTTGAAGTCTGGAGCCTTCAGCAGGTTCAATGACGAAACCCGGAGATGTGCTAGTCACAATCTCGACACATACATCTTCCAGATTGATTCTTTCACTTCTGGACAGCGATACGCATTCCTCACTCGTTTCTGTCTGCAAAATGTGACTCTCGGGCCTTGATACACCCTCAAGGGAAACGGCTGGTAGCAGTGGAGCTGCTTTAGAGTCTGTGGAAAACTCACGATCCTGACAGAACCGTTGTTCTTTCCACTCCTTAAGAAGGTCAACTGACCTGCAACCAGCAACAATGGTCTGAGACTGCAACAACGACACTTCCGGTGCACAGGCACAAGAAGAAGAAGAAGTCGCTTGGATGGGTGAGATCGAAACCGCACTAGATATCACTACGGCTTCCACTGCTTCTTCCGATACCATAGTCTGCTGCGACGAACTCCACAGCCTGCATTTCTTTAAAGGTGGGGCGATCTCCAGATGGTTGTTATCACCACGGCTAACCGAATTCGGCACCCTAGACAACACCGTGTCTAGTATTTGTGTCTGCAGCGTCTCTTGCGCTCCCAGGTCTCCCGGTCCCGCTATAATAGCTTTCTTCTCCATACCAGTACATGCATGTGGTCACGACTCCAACAGTTCTACAACGACCCTGGATCTCACAGAAGACAAAGACGAGACTGGTAGATCAAAAGGAGTCTATGTGCACGCGCGCATACATCCAGTCGTCGCCAGAAGAAACATGACCTCCAACCAGCTCAACAAAAGGAAAGAAGTATTTTCAGACTCAAGTGCTTGGCAATGCGCGATTTTTTTTCCTCTCTCTTTCTCTCTGTCTAAAGGGCCGAACACAAAAAGCTCCGCTAACAGATTCCCGGAACAAAAAAAAAGCAAAAGGCGACAAAGAACCCAATTTTGCAATCAGATTGAAGAGCTTACGAAAAAAAGCAAGCCAACAAGTTGACCACATTCAAGGGAAAAGAGAAAAAGTCTAAAGACCCAGTCTTAAAACCCCGACTGGTAGAGAAGAAACACGACACGACGATGGGAAAAAAAAACACAGCAGCAGAGCAAGACAGCAGTGCAGCAGCAGCAACGGACGCGCACACAACTCCCGAGCAAAAGGAGAGAGAAGCCGGGCAAACAGAAGGTCGGCGTCGGCGGACGGACGGACGCCCGCAGTCCGTCCGTCCGTCCGTCCGTCCGTCACATAGCCGTTGGGGGTCATGTACCCTGAACACCGCAGGACATGGCGTGGATACCGTACAGTACATGAGTACACGAGGAATAGCAATTCCTGTAACTCAGTGTTTTTTTGAGGAATTTTTAAATATAGCTTAAGTGGCGATTATCCATATGAATGTAAAAATTTATGGCGATCTTCCCTAATAATATTTAGCCAAATTTCTCTAGCTAAACTTTACTCAACCTTCTATATTTATGGCTACACACTGAAAACCAAGTATAGAAATTTGATGATTTTTACTATTTTTTTTTCCCCTCACTTCTGGCAATTGGAAAACCCTCTAAGATCATTTCATTTTTGAAATTTTATTTTTTAATTCTCTTTTTGGAGGAAAAAATTCCAGTTAAATAAGGGTTGTTCCTGTTTGGGGCCAAAAAGAAAAATACTGGAAATTAATATTTTTAAATACATACATGTGCACAAATGTAAAGTAATATGTATACATGTGCTCCATAATGGAAGAAATAATTAATTAACTATTTTCTATTGGGAATTTAGTAAATAACCCATAGGGTAGGACACTAAGAATGTAAGGGCAATTTCTCTTCAACGTATTATTACCACCCAATATATTTTGAGAAGTAGAAAAATGTGAAAATATTAAGTTAGATTTGGGGTTTTTTAATTACTCCATTTTGGAAACTCAAAATAGAAATTACCAGACTTTCATATTAGGTTCCAATAGGAGGCATAATTTGGCTTTTTTGTTCTTATGTCTCATTTATAACTAATTATTTTCTAATTTTTTTAATGCATTATTGCCACTTTAACTACATCACAAAATTGGAAAAGGAAACACAAATACCAGCATGATTATTTTTTTATTTTTATTTATTTTTGGGTTTTTCTTTCAATCTTTCTTTGTGATGATTAGTGGTAAGCATGACAAATTTGCTTGAAAATATGTCAATTGACATAAGGTCAAAACATTAATATATTTTTAAATTAAACGATTTTGAAAAATAATAATTTAATGACCACACTTGATCACATAGATTGTCCATCAAATCATTTCCACTTCAAGTAATTGAAGATTAAATTTTAAAACGTGAAATTCAATCTTCACTTACTAGAAACAATTAACCATTTTGGCACCCCTCATGTCCCTTGGTGACCTACCTAGCATTGTTGCCATTCTTAATGTTTTTTTTTTTTTTGGGGTGCCCCTTGTTGCTTTGAAAGCAAAATAAAATTGGGCCTTTCCAATGTCCCCCCAACATCTTCTTTCCTACTACTGTATTTCCCAATGGTTCTTAATACCCCCTTCTGTGAGATAATATAAAATATAAAATATTTAAAACCATAGTTCCCCCAACATTTCTTATATATTTCTTGACACTTTTGGTGTTCTTTAATATCATATTTAGTGCCTTCAACATCCCTTGGTGCCCCTTTTTGCCCAAATAGAAAGGGAAAAATCCAACCTAACACTTTCCATTATGTTTCTAGCAAAGGCCTTTGCTATTGCTTGTTGTAATTTCATTGTTCCTTGTTAGCATTTTTATTTAAATCTTTTTTTTCTTGCCATTTCTAATCATTCTCCTTGTTTTTCAGGTGTGTTTTTGTCATTGACCAAGCTTAGGTTAACCTAGAATAAAAATACCCCATCAATTCAATTTTTTATAAGAGACATTTGTATCCAAAATGTTTAATAAGTCAATGTCTTGTCTTGGGATGTTCTTTTAGGACCTTGGCTTGGCAACCTTATTCTGGAACAATCATAGTGGTTTAAAAGCTTAAGAAATTTTGCACATGTTAAACTTATTTGGTTTGAAAATATAATTTCAATTTTTTTTAACTTATTTTTTTAAATGTTTTTCTTTTTTGCTTAATCTTATATGCAAAATATACATAACTTCCGACAAAAAATCTAACCTTTTCAACATGGGTGGTACATATTACATATGCATTGTAGGATTACCATTCAACTGAATCTATTTGAAAGGCACAAACTTGTATGATAGGAATTAACATGTGTTGAAACTTGGGTTGAAATGCGTTTTCAAACTAAACTTAATAAATGTAAGGTTCCACACACTATATGTTCTACATGAATCATTAGTCATAGTCAATAAACACATTTTAATGTAATGAGTTGGGATGTTATTATTTCATGGGTGTGGTATGTCAAACACATACTTCAAAAGTTAAATGATGAAAAAATTCACTTGAGATTATTTCAGGAGAACATGCATTAACATGTTTTATTGACCTTTTCATAAAGATTTGTTTTGGAGGGGGGGGGGGGGGGGAGGGCAAGGGCCACATTTCCATTAATTAAAAAAAGGTCAAAGTTGAAAGGGAATATATTTTTAATTAACTGAGAAAGAAAAAATAGTTAGAAAGGGAAAAAATGTTTATCCATTCCGAAGAAAGGGTGGTTAAAAACAGGATTATTTATGGGCTAAAATTAGTCAAATCACTACAAAAATCATGCTTAACTAAATCTTACCTACTATAATATGAACGGTGTTGGTACAAAAAATAATCACAAAACCCAAATGTTGGCTAACAATGACATGTATAGCCTTTATGTTATTTCACAAATGGAGTCCATAACCAAGTATAATTAATGAAATTTGTCATTTGTCACAAGGTGACTACATTTAAATCCTAAACATTTAGGTTTATTGCCAACTTGCTTCCTTATGACACTAAGGATTGCTAGCCTTCATACTAATATTCATACTTCATCACTAGCATTTCCCCTACATTATTGTTAGACTTGGAAGGCTCTTTGTGTGGCTCAGTCATATGTATGCATGTGTTCACTTTTTTTCATGCTTAAAAGGCTATTTTTTTATGGGTCAATCATATATTGCTTCTTTGTGCTTACATTGTGTCAATCATTCATAGCATATATGTTTTCGCAACTTGGTCCGTTCATGGGGACCTTGGGTATTTAGATGTCTTAGTCATCTACTTTTAGGATGCATAGAATGCATCCTTTGTAATTGAATGGCTGAAAATGTTCATTCTTTAGGATCACTTACAAATGTCAAATTGTTTGTGTTCTTTTGTGACTTGATGTCTTCAAAGTTGAGACTTGGTTGCATGTTCATATTGCTTACTATATGTGTTGTTTAAAAAGTAATATTTGGGTCATGTTTTTTAAAGTTACATCCTTTGCAAAGAAACAATTGATAGCTCCAAGGCTAAATCTAAATGACCACTTATAAAGTACACTTTTGCTTTAGGTTTTTTACTTATGTAGCATGGAGATGTAAAGGACATTTTGCCAACTGTTTGTGTAATTTTGATGAATGTAATCAACACAATCTTCTACAACTTCATTTTGCCAAATGTTTGTGTAATTTTGATGAATGTAATCAACACAATCTTCTACAACTTCATTTTGCCAAATGTTTGTGTAATTTTGATGAATGTAATCAACACAATCTTCTACAACTTGGGCTATTTTGCTAGTTTTGGATTATTTTATCTTAGTATGTTGTAGCTAGATTTATTAGAGTTGTAAACAATTAAAATATTTGTATAACCTCAAAATTTAAAACCTTATTCACATATACTATGGTGCTACATACTACATGTGTAGTAGGCATTTGAACGAAATATGCAAAAGCTTAAAAAAACCTTGGTTAGAAGGAGCAAAATAAAATGTCCACCCCCAAGTCATGTGTGGACCTAATATTAAAAGATTGTTAGATGGCACTTCCCACTATACAAATGAATTTGATGTTTAGAATGTGTTTACTAAATTTAATTATTTTCATAAACATAACATTGATAAAATAATATAGACCTGTCAACTTTCATAGATTGTTATGATGGATATTTAATTTTCAATGTTGCCTCAAATAAATATATTTCAAATTTGGATTGAAAGTTGTTCATTAAACTGTTACAAGACATTAAGTTGAAATTCATTTAAATAACATATTTTTATTTTATTATTTTATTAATACATTTTATTAATGAAAAATTATTATGCTAGTCTTAATTTTGATTACATATGTTATTGAATTGAAAAATATCAAAAACAATTATTGATTTAAAGACAATAATTGAGTTTACAATTTAATTATAATGGAATCTAATATTAATTTATTTGTAATTTTGATTTTCAAAAGTTGAAATTTAAAACTTTCACAATTTACAATCATGATGTGTAGGTCTAGAATTTTAATTTATAATTGTAGATTCATGTTTCAAAACATTAATAATGTATTTTTTAATAGCCCACTAAATCGAAAAGTGTAGGTGTTGAATGAAAAGGTCAAACATAAATGCACTTGAATGTGAATCATGCATTTTTAGATAGTAACATCCATAAATGAATCTCAAAGCTTTTAGGACTTTTAGTGTCATACATACCTAATGATAATAGGTTGATAAACATGTGATTTATGGTTAACATGCACAATTGATTTAACCAAAATATTAAATATATGAAAAATGTAAACTTTAAAATCAAGAGCTAGACTTTGAACATGCTTTAATTACATAGAAAATGGAAAACGTTTATAACTATATATATATATATAGTGATTAACTTGTATGGTTTTAAAAAAAACATCTTAGTGATCTCTATTTGCACCCAATTTGCAAACATTGGTGTATTGACCATAAATTGAATCACTTTTTTTTCTTCTTCCCTTTTTTTTGTTGGCAACTTTCTTTTTCTCTATTTTTTTGTAAAATTTCTATGGCAACATGTCATATATCCTCCCATGCATTTAATTTAATTAATGACACATATGATTAAGAAAAAGTTGCAACCCTTATAACATATTCATGGGATATAGGAAACATGCATGATTTAATAGATTCATAATATTTTCAAGAGTATTTAAAAACATTTGATAACTATAGTCAAAGGTAGTTTCAACACAGGATGTTTATAGAATAATTAATGGATTTTGAAGATTTCATGTTTAAAATAAAATATTCTAAAATATTTCAAGATTATGTATTTTCTTTCACAAAATTTCATTCTTTGAAAAATTAAAATATTTTAATACATGAAATAATTAGTGTCAAAGTACCATGATAATAAGTAGTAAATTAATTATGTAATAAAAAAGATCAATTTTTTTCTAGTATGTCATATTTGCACAAAGGATGGTGATTACTATAGGAGTTAAAAAAAAATAGAAATGATTTGATATCATCAAGTTGTGCTTGCTTTATGGCAACTTTTCATTATCTATTCTCTTTTACAATGTTAATAACAATTTTAAGGGTTTCAATATGTTGCAAAGATATTTTAGATTCATATAAAAAATCATTAATTTTTATATCATAATTTTGTTAAGATTTATCATCAAACAATGACATTTGTAATGAGAATTTTTTTGATCATCTGCTCATATAATTAATGATGTTTCAAATTATAATTTTAAACTAACGAATTTCCAAAAAACTGTCACAAACTTGAACCATCATGAATACATAGAAGGATCTTTTTATTCAATAGAAGATTCTTACAAAGGTTTTTCATGTATTTATGATAGGAAAATTTAAGTTTTTGAAAGACTTTATTATCCCAATAAATTGTTAGTAACCATTGATTTTGTCACAAGACAATGGACATGCATGAAATTATTTTATACATTTATTATATACACAATTTTGTAACAATGATGAAACAATATTTTGCACGTATAATATCTTGTAAACAATCATGAATCCTTATTCAATTTTGTTAAAGATTAATTTTACACAACAACAAAATGTTAGCTACGGATTCCAAAAAAATATCATTTGCAAGTGTACGTCTTTAACCATTAATTGATGAAGAAATATCCATGAAGAAAATGCTTGGAGGTTTGTATAAGTTTCAGAAAGATCCATGTATTATGTTTCAAAGTTTATTGAAGCTCTTAGAAAGACCCATGAAAATAGTCTTGGAAGTTTTTTAAAGTTTTTAGAAAGATTTTTGAAATATATGCTTATAAATTTTTAGAAAAATAATTGATATAATTTTATTTAAAAATGTATTTTATTTTATTTTATTTTTTAAAGAATGGTTGGTAGAAGCTTCTAGAAAACTTGGTTGTTAAATTTTTTAAAAAGGTTATCTAGGGAAAACTCATAGAAGGTTAAGGTCGCAAAACTTTTTAAAAGGTTGATGATCTTATAGAAAGTTTTATTAAATAATTTTTAAAAAGGTGTGAAAAGCATGATCCATCAATAATGCTAATGCAAATTGTAGCCTTTGTAATGCTAGTTCATCTTTTTCCTAACATGCATCATGCTTTGTTTAAACAATAAATATGTATAATTCTTGTTGATTATTGAGCTTTTTGTTTGTCAAATCCCTTTTTCTTTTCCAAGCTCTATCATTTGTTTTGTTTTTAACAAATGTGATGCATAAAACTTAATCAAATGATCAAAACACATATTAAAATAAATTTTTAGCCAAAAAAATATGTCCATGAAAAACATTGAAGAAAATATTACATCCTTTTTTTTTTGGTTCATTAATTCTTTCAATTATTTTGTTTCCAATAATAAAATGAGGCGAACATCACTTGTTATTTAACACTTTAAATGAATGTGAACTACAATGAAGGACTAAAGGGTGCCATCACAATTCAAGAAACAATAAAAGGTGTTGAACTATAGACAAAATTAATCAAAATGAGAAAAATATTTATGTTTTGCCATTTTACACCATGGTAATTATAACAAGTTGTTTGTTCATTCATATGAATGTCAAAGAATTCAAACCAAAAATGCATTTGATAAAATTTTAGGCTTAGCTTTAAATTTAGGACATTTGAAAGTGAACACTTATTGTGTCAAAAGGAGTCAATTTTGCAAAGCATTATCAAAAGGACTCATATAATAAAAATAAATTAATGAGAAAATTTTAAAAGGATAAATATCTATTAGCCACATTAAAAAAAACATTCATTTACTTTTTAAAAATGTTAAATTTTAAAACTTTAAAAATTCAAAGAACTTTTCAAAATTGATTAAAAATTTAGAAATTAGAAAGTCAAAAGTCCTTTACCACATATAAATGGGGTATAAATTTACATGACTTGAACTTATTTTATTTTATAAGAAAAAAAATGGTTATGATTTTAATATGCAACAAAAAATTTAGAAGGAAAATATATACACTTTTAAGAATTCATATTTATTCAGAAATTATTTATTTAAAAAAAACATGTATTGGGATAATATAAGCATTTTTATAAAAAATTGCAAAATTTTTTGCTCCAAAATTCATTCATATGAAAAAAATATTTTTGGGCAAAAAAACATCTAGTCATTTTTTTAAGTAATGTTGTTGGCTCATTGTATCTTGTTTGCACCCTAGAAGAAAATATGCACATGCCCAAAGTCATGACTCATGACAAAAAAAACTCATGACAAAAAATGCTCCATCATAAATCACAATAAAAACACAATTCTAATATCTTTAAATCTATGGTCAACTTTTATTCTTGTTTTCTTTTTGGAATACATTTTCATTGGATCATTACCAAACTTTTACATGCTTTCACATTTGTTCTTTCCTAGTTTTTACACATACAACTCTCACATAACATTTTTGTAATTGCAAGAAATGATATAAATTTGTACAAATTCATGAATTTTGGAACAAAAAAATGGTTGGGAAAAGTAAAAAAGGAGATTGAATTTACTATGAATAGTATCATAATAATTCCATCATAGTTGTTTTCACATGTTGAATGTAAAAGCATTTTTCCATTCTCACTGACATGTACTCCTTTGTTAACAATCTTTTGAATTATTAACATATCCACATGAAACCTAAATAGACAAGACATTTTCATATGTCAATGATATGATGTGTTGAAATAACCTTGATATAAATGTATTTTGATCAAAGGGTAATAATGATATGATGCAATGTGTAACAAACAATAATTTTATCTTTTTTGCATAAAGACTAAAAAGAATTTTTTTCCAAAATTATCCAAGCATCATACACTAATTCATTCTTGTAAAAAATTGAAATGTGAAAGGACACAAATATCACAAAAGACATTGTTCCATTCCATTCAAAATAAATTTTAATCAGTAGAATTTATTTTGGTAGGACCAAAAAAAGACAACCCTATAATTGTTTCCCTTAAACTAGTTTCAATGTAATTATCACTAGAATTAAGAATGTGGTATTGAAATACATTAGTTTTACAAATTGACAAATTTAGATACCTATTCAACACTATTGATTTTTCAAGGGTGAAAATGAATGAAATTAATATACAGTTTTTGTGAATAGGATTTTTTAAAATTTTGAATTCAAAAGATCTGCATATTTCAAGGAGTTATTCCAAACTATTATGGAAAATTCTTGGAAGTTGAAGTGAGGGAAAAAAACCATATAATTATTGTTAGAATTCAAAAGTGTTGCCAATTTATTTAGGGTTCAAAGTTGACTTTTGGACATATGTTTACCTTGAAAATTCATACCACCAAAAGTCCAAAAGTTGAACATAAGAAAATTAAGTCAAATGTTATTTTGGTTTGGTGAATGTGTTCAACTTTTAATTGGCATTAACAAAGTGCAAAACCTTTTCTAATGACATTGTGATTCCACCCCATGACAACAAATGATAAATCACTTAGAGAAGTTTTCTAGTGTGTTTGGAGGGTATCTTATATCAATGAATAATATCCTCACTAGCAAAGGGAGGGTTGTTACAAGTGTTGTAGGGTTTTCATTTTTTAATAAAAATGATTGAATTTGATTTTCATAAAGGATTTAAGAAAAGATCATTTTTTTTGTAAAATCTTTTATTTTATGTTTTTGGACATTAAGGCATGGTATCAATTATTTAATTATTTTTTAAAATGAATTTTCTTAAATTTGGAAACAATTGGTTATCTTTAGGTGGCTTTCACAAACTAGTTATGACAATTTTTTTCAAGTCATAAAATCATAATAAAAAATTAAAACCCTTTTTTGATGAAATTGACAATGCACCAATAATTTATTTCTTACATTTTCCTAGAATCCAACAATTTCATCTCTTTTAAACACACCTTCTAACTCCTTTTCTAAATCTCCATTTGTTTCAATGAATTCTATTAAATTACATGGAGATTTATCAACTTTTTTGAATTTTCAGTTTGTAAAAGAGATTTCTTAATATTAATAAATATGTTGGCTAAGGAAAAAATCCTTTTCATGATCCAACAATGCTTAAGATTTAACATGTAAAGAAACCAATAATAGGAAACATTGATTTCATTTTTCTTTTACCATTGAAAAAGACATTTAATGTCCTTCACATCCACTTGGTAATGTTTTAAAGTTAATAGCTACCTATTGAGAAGCTTCTTTGTTGGTTCATTTGTATTTGGCAATCTATTGAGCAAAATATTCAAACTATAATCATAATCACAAAACTCTTTTAAAACTCTATCAAGGGATGGAAATGTTCATGGGATTTCACTAGCATAGGATACAAAGATTTCATATCATACTCCTGAACTAAAACACCTTGCTTTTTTTCAACAAATGAAAATATTATATGAAAGTTTTAAAACCTAGCATTTAACGTCAAGCAAAAACATAAAAATGAAAGGAAAAAATTCAATACATCACAAACTTCGTTTATGATGTTAGAAACTAACAAAGCTAATTCATTAGTAGCATTTGAATCATTCATAATTAAGTTACCAAAAGAGGGCACAACTTCATTTTTTCCTTAAGTTTTAAACTCATGGAAATTGTAGAATGTAATGCATCCTTAAATATTCAATGTTCATTGGATTGATTTAAAACACAAATAACGACAATGGGAAAAGGATAATTGTAATATTTTGAAAGATGTGCCATGTTAAGGGGGTGGTACTTGATTAGTAACCCTCACAATAGTTTGTTTGTTATAATAAGACACAATAGCTACTTAAAACTATAGTGTCTTTTGAAACATGTGATTGTCTTGTTAATAAACTTGCAAGACAATAACAAATAAATTAATGTTCAATCCTATATGATTATAAAAAAAAATTCTGAAATTAACAAATTGTTTAATATAAACAAAAAAAGTTACCTTGTTTTCATCAGGGTATTTAGTGTCCTTGGGTGAATATTAATTTCAACATAAGCAAACACACATAGTTATGAAATTCTTGGTGCGGGAATGTTATGGAAGCCCAAAGAAGCACGAATTTTAACGAATTTTATAGATCAATCGGTGAACATTAGGTGAACATTCGCCCCCAGGAATGTTTTGACAAGGTGCTTTACCACGTAAATTCATGAATTTTAAAGTGCAAAATGAAGAATGTCATTACTATGCAAACACATCATATGCCCTTTTGGACATCCAGATATCAAAGTTGGTAGTCACAAAATGAGATTTTGTTAATGTTGAAAGAACATAAAATAAATTTATTTATTCCACCAACCTAGTCAAAACTACATTCTAGAAGGGAAATTTACTTTTGGACACCAATGCAAAGTAAGAAGCTTAAAACAAACATTCTCCACAAATTGAATTGAATTTTGTTTTTCATAATCAAAATATCAAGGTCTTCAAGGAACTTTTTTTGTTGTCAAACCCCATCATTTTTTTTCAACAAATCTTTTGTAACAATTGTTTTTGAAATAGATCCTTTAAACACATTTAACCATTATTTTGTCAATTGGTTTTCTTTTATTCCATTCATTAAATTATTCACTTCTTTTTCAAACTTCTTTGCAACAATTACATGATTTTCATCCTACATGGTTTTTAAAAAATGTCATTTCATTTATTTTACAATATGAAATTAACCCCTTTCTTGCTTGTGTTCTTGGATTGGATGCATTAATTGGACCATTATAGCAAAAGATGCAATGCATAATTTGAGCATGCTCAACATCAACATTTTTGTTATCATTTACATAATACAAAGCCCATAATGTTTTTACTATGTAGGTTCTAGAATTTTTTAGGTTGGTCTTTATTTTTTTTCCCTTCATTTTTTGGAATTATGCTTATTTCAATTTGCACACTAGGATTATCTTTAGATATTTCTTCCATTTTTCTATAAATACATCATTAATGTAAATTTCACATTTTTTATTGCCACTAACTATATTTTCATTTATTAAGATTGGTTCATTAGTATTTTTCACAAGAATGTTATTTGGAAAATAGAAAAAAATAACCAACTTATTATTTTACTAGGAATAATTACAAATCCAACAATATCCAAATCACAAAAATTACAAAAAAGTATAAAAAAGAATTACAAACATATTTTACGGACAAATGGTTTAAGGTAGGGGTTTTGGGTTCAAAACATTAATTGAAAATCTTACTCACTTTTCTCTTTCATCATGATGATACAAAAAAATGGAGTTTGTTTTATATGAAATATGTAGAAGGTTCAAATGTACAAATGTTGTAGTAAAATATTCATCATTTCTACACACAAATAAAAAATAAAAATCAACAAGTAACTAAATTTCAATAGAATTTAAAAAATAAGAAAAAAATCAATTTTAAAAATAAGAAAATGTCAAAAAAAACAACACAAACAAACAAATAATCTAATAAATCAAACAAAAACAAGGGGCAAAAGGTAGAGATTTACCTACTAAGAGAGCTTGCTACCAAGTTTTGAAACTCCTAATTCCCAACCTACAACACAAATGCAAGGGGTAATACCTACGCAACAACCTTAAAAAACACAATAACAAAGGTAGGCAAGGGGATAAGTAAGTAAGCAAGTGAAAGGTATTTGAAAGGCGAAAGGTCGGGCAACAAAATTGGTTCTTGTTTAACATTCATCCTTGGATTGTAAGGCAAGTGAGCACACAAGCGCAAGAAGAGTAAGCAAACACAAGTAGGTAGGTGGGCTTAAGCTTGCAAGGTAGGTGTTCACATAGGCAAGGTTTAATTTACAAGAACAATGATATTCAGCAACAAAAACATTAATCCAATTTAGATTCAATTTACTAAAGATTTGGTTCTGTTTGTAGCAAAGGGAATTAAGGTTTTGTCTATTATAGAAATCCTTTCTTTGTTAGTTGGACATGTGGTAGAATTACAAAATGTCATTCCTTATTTGCAAAACACTTGTGCAATAACATATATTCACATGTTAGCCATGGATTGCTATGAAAAGGTATGTGCTTCCTCCTTTTGGAGATTGTGTTATTACTACCATCACATTTGATTTGTGGATGTTTAAGTTAGGGTTTGACACATTTGCATTACTTGTGAATTTCAATAACAAGGAATGGGTACATTGTCAAATTACCATTGAATTGTTTGAGGCCCCATAAGTTTTTGGATAAAAACATGGTTAGGTGACTTGTTTTTGACATTTTGAAGAATTCACATTTTACATTAGCTAAATTTTTGCACTTATGATAATTATTAAACTATAAATATATAATTATCCCTTATGGTTTTTATTAAAAATATTAGTAGACCACCATTTAGATATCATTAGACATGGGATTGGTCCAAGAATTAATGTGAAAATTCAAGAATGTTTCAATGTGAAATGGAATATAAACAATAAAAAATCATGGAAATCATGGTATTTTGTAAAAATAAAATAAAATATCTTGTATTTGGAAAGTTTCATTGCATCTTACTTTTAAATTTCTCATTTGATGGTGGTTTAATTTTCAATTTTTATTTTGACATTAATATGGTGTTTTTTTTAGTTCACATTTTTCATTCTATTTGTGTGATAAACATAATGTCATCATTTCAAAAATCCATGATGTCTCCACCTTTTTTTGGAACTCATCTATACCTTTTTATGCAATTTCCATTAAAGTATATTGCAACATTGATGTTTGAAATTTTAGTAATGTTAATGTTCAATATGGCTTTATATTTTAAGTTCATTTGTAATTCAAAAACCTTCGACTATGATAGTCCAAATAATCCCCTTGATTTTGCTTTCATCCTTTAAGGGCCGCTTTAGTTAAAGAAGTAAACATTAAAAGGAATCTTGTCCATTTTCAACCCATGTGTTTGTGACTTGTGTCCAAATCAACCATTTTTGCCGTTATAGATGTAACTATCTTTTATGGCACTTGGTAAAAATAATTTATAATCATATAAACAGTTACAAAATGGTTCATAGTTGCATATGTGACTTACACTTGCAATTAATGTTAATTTGGATGAAAATGAAAATGAAAAATACAATTATATTTTCCATTTTTTTAGTGGCATCCCAAAATAAATGAAAATTTAGTTTATATGACATGTAAGGTGATTTATAGGCCATTAAACACCGTATGACATTTTTTCAACTTGATTTTCCACTATAAATCTTAGTTGTAAATGTTCATGTAATTAAATGTGAAAAAAACAAGAGTTGGCCAATGAAATTGTTGGATTGATTGGTTTAATTATTTTTAAAAATGAACTAACCCTTAAATGTGTAGTAAGGTTTGGTGGGTTTGTGAAAATTTCATGGCAATTAATGGTATAAATATGGCTAAGAATAGGTAATATATGTGTGGCTAAGTAGTAGGTATTTTATCATGTTCATATGTCATAATGTTTTTGTATCAATTAACTAGGTAATTAATTATGTTATGTAATTTACTTATTAAATAGGTTAAGGTTTAGCTAGTAGTAACTTTGTGATTTATTTATTGAATAGGCTAGGTAGTAGGCAGTAGGAGTAATTTATGACCCATTTATAATATTAGATAATGAATAAATTATATATCATACATTTAAATTACAAGTTTGGGTACAATTATGATTTATCATAAATAGAATTGTATAATGTAATTTCTTAAATCAAATAGAGGTTTGAGATGTGAAAAAACATAATTTATTTTTACATTCAAATTTATCATAATTTTAAGTAAAAATTCCTAAGATATTACATGTGTAGATTTTATAAAATATATAGTTCCATAAAATAAATAAATAATTTAGATCAATATTTTACATCAGAAATAATATGGTTAATATAAGAACTTTTATTATATTTTTATTATAATTTATTTATGATCCATTTATATATATTATATGTTAATAAATTATATATCACACATCTAAATTAAACTTTATTGATAAAATTATGATATATCAAAAGAAAAGTTGTATACTATGATTTTTAGAATGTGCTTGAATTTAATTTTTCCAAGGAATGGTTGTTAAAATGGTATTCAATAATGAAATTCAAATATTTTTCTTTTCAAATCAATTTATATTTTTTAAAAGAAAAAGATTGTGTACATTATTGAAAGAATTTCAAAATTAAACTTCAATCTTGTCATTTGAAAAAAAATCATAATAAGATATCAAAGATCAAAAATGATGTTTTGTGTATTGTTTTAAATGAAGTACGTTAAATAAAATGCACATTGTTATTTTGCCTCATGAAGTGGGTGCTTTGGTGGTAAAGGAGTTGATCTTCATCTTTTGGGTTCAAGGATCAATTCCCACAAATAATATTAAAATATAATAATAATAATGATAATATATGAATATCTAAATAATGAATATCTAAATTAATATAAGTAATGTGCTTACATTGTTTAGTTGTCAAATTAATTGCAAAATGACAATGCACCATAAGTTGGTTTGGATGGATGAAAAGTTCATGGAAGTCATATCTTCATGTGACTCCCATTACAACTTGGTGTCAATTTTTTTGTATTTGGTGATTATACTTTTATGCAACTTGTCCAAAGCAACTAAACCTTATAGCAAGTTGCACATGATAATTACGACTATAAATTAATCATTTATCTAGTTGTCAAAGGTGACTTTGTTCTAGGAAACTTTTGAATTTAATATTGCCATCAACTTGGATTATGGTTAACAATCGCTACATTTGCAAGATAAGGTTCTTAATGGACCTATGTGGCCTATAACTTGAATAATCATTAAGATTTTGAGCCATGTGGTTAAACAATGCATTTTAAATCAATGGAGGCATTTTTATGTGATGTTTTCAATGTTGCCATTGTCATCTTTTTCATTGTTGCCCTTGTAGCATTGAAAATCAATCAATTCATAATTTAAAATCCTTATGTAAAGATGGTAGGGGAAGTAGTGATTGTTTGACAACCCTTTTTGTTTTTTTCTATTGCCTTTGATGAAGGCATGGCTCACAACATGCTAACACTAATGTTAGACCCAACATGCGTGGAATGCATCAAGGAATATATTAGGCTTGAAAGAACTAAGGTTGTGGTAAAGGATTATGACACTAAGGTCTTCATTCCTATGTTGATGAAGGTGTATCACTTTTTGAATCTAGGACAAACATTTGCACTTGTTAAACATCTAGTTGTGACCCAATGATTCTTTAGTTGGGGCTCTTACTTTACATGAAGAAACAAGTGAAGGTTTGTTTAGATTTGAGTTATGTATGTATTGTCCCATTAATGCATCTAATATGAAGATTTGATGTTTTTTTATTGTGATGGAAGGAACATCAAAATAAAATTTCAAATGTTAGGTTTTTAGGCGTCTTTGGTTCACAAATTGAGACAAAACATATACTTAACATTTGTGGTGTGATCACAAGTGTGAAGCAGTGTTAGGTTGGTGTGGAGAACTTTGACAACTTAGTATGATACAAAAGAATTGGTCATCTAATGCTAGGTGTGATTGTCCCTTTTGCAGACAAAGGTCTTGAGAATTTTTTTAAAGCTAAAGACACAATTGTAGAGGAGTGCAAAATGAGCTTAAGAAGAACCACACCGTGCTAATTGATGCGTAATAATCTAGTGTTGCTTTTGGAAAAGGAAGAACATGACAATGAAAGGCATCAAATGTAAACTTGGCAACCCATTTTCTTGGATTGTTAATGGGATTTCAAGGATATAAGTTAAGTAGTGAGTAATGAATTTTCATAATTCATGTTGATTCACTTAATGACTACTTTTTTGAACCAACATTAGACAAATGCACAATTTCAACATGTTTTTTGGTCTCTTGTGTTTTTGTCAACATTTTGTATTTTGTAGACTAGTGATGTTCGTTACTAATGTGTAGTTCCCACAACCTCAATTTTGGAATACTAAGTTTTTATGAGTCATAGATTTTTTCAAGAACATATTCTTTTTGTGTTTTTTGGTTTGCACTTTGCATTCTTGGTAGAACTTTTGTGCATTTCAATGGCCTTTTTGTTGGATGTGTAAGCACCAAAAACATTGAGCATATTGAAACTCAAAATTTTCAATGTCTTGGGCTATGTTGGATGGCTAACATGTCTCTTGCTAAATGTGAGTTCTGGATAAGATTAGTTTTTGTATGAATGGGAAAAAAAATTACAAAAATTCATGCTACATACTTATAGCGATCAATTATAATTTATTGCATACCAATTCATAAATCATTTGGAAAAGTATATATTCACATCAATATCGGCATTTGGCATTTTTTGGAAAATATAGAATAGTCTAGTCTGTTCAAAAATATATATATATATATATATATATATATTACTCGAACCATTATGATACTTCAAGTTTTTGGACCCTCCAATACTTGTGCCAGTCTGGTACACCTAAACTGTGATAGCAGTACAACACTGGTTGTTACACTGGTTGTAAGGGATCTTGTGCCTGCTTGACGAGTAAGTAGGCATTGCCATTCTTACTGAGCAAGCTTAAGATTATTTTTCGGGCAGTTCTTTGATTTTGTTTCAACCTTCAGTTAAGGGTTTTTGAAAAAAATTCAAAGAACCTCCAGTTTTGGGTTTTTGAAAAAAAAATAGAAGCAGTAAACCTCTGGTTCTAGGGTTTTGAAAAAAAATTCGAAGCAGTAAACCTCTGGTTCTAGGTTTTTGAAAAAAAATTCGAAGCAGTAAAGGGTCTCATGAAAGATCTACCTAAGAATAGGCACTTTCAGGTAGGTTCTTCAACCAGTTGCTTAACCTCCCAACTTCCAACCCTAGGAAGAACCTTCCCCTCCTATGTCTCATGATTTGTGTATATCTAGGTTCATGGCAGTGTTGGACCCATGGTTATATGGTGGATAAAGCCACAGGATGAGAGGCAAGACACGGTTCCCAAATGTGGGGCTAGTCTTGGCTATTCACTTCTC
>Ga0209208_10001418_pt1 | contig 33702 bp, 30 predicted proteins | sample S1TSphfallax_3_FD_187694 | JGI IMG/M metagenome (GOLD analysis project Ga0209208, IMG submission 187694) | Host-associated microbial communities from peat moss isolated from Minnesota, USA - S1T2_Fd - Sphagnum fallax MG (SPAdes) (version 2) | ecosystem: Host-associated > Plants > Peat moss >...
CTAAATTCACCAACCATAATTTGTGAAAAAACTCTCCTAAATTAACTAAACACAATATGAAAAAACAATTTAAATTAACTAACCACACTTGGTGAAAAAACCCTCTTAATTGACTAGTGTTGTAGGCTGATTTAACTAATAGGTGTAATTTCCACCTAAATTTGGGCATCACTTTTTGTCATCTTGTTTCACTAGCTTAATTGACCTATCCTTTCGACCGGTCCCCGGTCACTAGGGGTTAACATGTTTTACCATGATTTCATACAGTGAATCTGTCCTAGTTCACTCAAAATCCTAGTGAAATGCCTAGTGAACTTGGGCCGCATCTCCTAGTAGTGCCCCATCTCGAAGTTCTAGCACGTCCTTCTATCCTCGAAGTGTTGCAAGCCAAGGAGCGTACCTAACTCCTTAATCTTCCATTGTTTTCACCTTAGACTCATAGTTGATCTATCAAAGAGCTTGGGGGGATGCGTCAAGTGACATAGGGCAAACTTATAGAGCCTTCAAATGCATACAAGGACAAAACATTGGTAATAACTAATCATGAAGATGTGGCCACTTTTCATAATGGAAAATAAGGAGAGTTGGAGGACGTTACCAAACACATAAAACTAGAACTTTGAAAGGACATTGGAAAATGACCATCTAATGTGGCAAAACTAAAAACGCTTCAGGAACCAACTTGGCACCCTACCAAAAACCCAACTTTTTGGTATCACAAAGCTATTGCACCAAGTTTTTATATTCAAGAAGATGAGATTGCTTGATTCGATAAACGACTTAAAAATTTAAGTGGTCTTAATGATGAATCAATTTAGAAGAGTCGCATGACAAACCTTCTTCATGAATGAGTCTTGCAGATGAAAATGAATTTTAGTTTGAAACTTTGATGACATTACTGGTCAATGTAAGAGCTTTCCTTTTTTGTGTAGTTTATTTGTCATGGAATAGGCCATGGACTTGGTAGTTGTCTTTATTGATCTAATCAAGTGTTACCCTCTAAAGCTATTCTTGCTATTCCCCCAAACATAGCACCTCTTCCATAGTCATTTATACCAATTCATGTGTTTATAGTAAATACTATTCCAATAGTACCAAATATCTATAGTTTGACCACCAACCCATTTAGTCTTTTGGTTCGAACCTAGGAGGTAGTTGATTCAAATAATGTAGTTCCTTACACATGAACCCCATATGTAATTAGTAACATGTATGCCCCAATTGTTGATGAACCAACTTTGATGGGACCTAAAGTTATGCCATTTTGGCTAACAATAGTACTTCCTTATATGGTTGGATATCCATCTATTGCCTTAGCTACAACTTATACTAGTTTGGCACCACCCACGGACTTTCCATTGGGTAATAGTGGAAGCCTATCATTTTGTTATGGTTACATGGGTAATGTGCGACAACCTTTCAAACTCCAAGTTATGACCAAACTCCAAGGTGTAATAGGTGACTTACTAAAGGCTAATTCATGCCTTATTGAGGCTCCAACCCAAAGTATAATATCATGGTAAAGATGGAATGTCCTTCCCAATGGAGGAGGCAATGGACCTAATGATGAACCTTCAAGTGGACATCACTAGAAGAAAAACCCCATTTTTTGACTTGTCTTTGATGATTAAAGGTGTCTTTTGTGACTATTTTTGATTAAAAATAGTTGTTGGAGACAAGTTGAAAAATGGGGTTTTTTTACTAGTGCATCATGGTAGACCCCCTAGTGGACCTTTGAATGGACATCTTGGAGGGCCCCCTAATGGACCTCCAAGTGAACATTTTAGAAATTTTTTTATTGGCCATGTAGGTGGACATTCTAATGAAACTTCGGGTGGACCCCCTGGCAAACCTCTTAGTGAACCCCCAAGTGGAACTTTCGTGGGCCCATACCTCAATGGAAGGTTACCTTATGGTGGTACCCCTCCATTGGGCACATGGATGAAACATCCTTGGAGACCTTAGGTATCGACTTGGTATCTCTGACACTAACTAGTCTAAGCCTTAGTGCCCACATCATGAATTTTTTGTACCATATCCAATTTATACTATTGGAACTTATCTATATACACATGTACAAGTGTTTTGGAAGGCTATTCAGGCAAATGGTGAAAAGAATGATGTTGACATTGTCAATCTATCCTACTTCACACTAAGAGATGCAATTTTGGAACGAGGTGAAAACTTCATGCAATCCCATTGAAATGGTTTTTTGTAGAGTTGGAGATAACTTTTTGCAAATGGTATTAAACTATGCAAATGAGCAAGTATACAAGGCTTTTTGAGTAATTAAACAAGGCACTATCGAAAAGGTAAAAGTCTACTATGAAAGGATTTTGAAGTTGGTTAATTATTTACAACACAAGGTAGATGATAGCCTACTCACTATTTTTTTTAGGGCTGGCCTTATAACTTACTTAAAGGTTGTTATTGTAAGTATGAAGTGTAATAGTTTGTTTGAACATAAAGAAGTTGTGGTTATTTATGAAGAGAGCATGGGTGATCCCATCGAGTACCAAAAGCTTTTGGAACCATCAAAATTAGACATAAACAATGATGGGAAACACACCAATTTGGTGTGCTCCCAATCAAAAAACAAGGGCATAGTAAGGAGCGTTGCCACTATAATTTTAAAAATCCAAATAATCAATTCAATGAAAAGAAGGAAGTTTCGATGAATGAAATGGGTGCCCAAACATCTAAGGGAATCAGAACTTAGATTGGAAAGGGTTCAAACCAAACTAATGGTGATAAAATTATTTACCGATGTTACATATGTAGTTCATTTGACCATAGGATTCAAGATTGCCCACACGGGCAAGTCGCTATGGAAATGTTTAAGGGGAAATGTTCAACTATAGAATCGTAGAAGGAAGAAGCCATCATCAACATGGTCTTAGTAATGACAATTCGAAGTGAAGCCATAACTCAACAAGATTTGGAAAAAAAAAGCCTCAAAAACTAAAAACCCAAATGGATTGGACAAAAGAAAAAAGGCTTCAATAGTCTTTTGAAACTATTATTTGAGAGCTTTAAGAAACTAACCCACCTTTACCATTTCAAGAAGTATTCATCCTCCTCCTGACAAACCAAAAAATAGATAACCAATTTTGAGATTATCGAAAATACTTTAGTACCACCAAAACTTGTTATACCAAAAACTTCAATTAATATCCTACCAAAAATTAGTCAACAATTATTGGATAGTAAACACACCTTGACTATGGGGCAACTTTTTCACTTGGCTCTTGACCTGAAGTAGTACATCCTAGCATGGCTCAGTCCACTTCCTAAACCAAGTCATCCTCCAGAACCAAAACTATTTGTAGCTTTAGTAGCTATAGACCTTCACATGGTTGTTATTCCAGTTCATGTAAGAAAAAACTTAGTAGAAGACGTGTTGCTTGATGGGGGATTTGGAATTAATATTATTACCAAAGATCTTTGGAAAAAACTAGGTTTACCTATACCTAGACTTACACCTTACACCTTTAGAATCACAGATCATATTTTTACCAAACATGTAAGGTTAATCTAGGATTTAAAAATCTTCATACATGGCATACCTTATGTTGTTACTATTATAGTCATGCGCAACAATGTTTTGGACTCCGACTATTCCATGTTGCTTGGACACCTTTGGTTATGTAATGCCAAGGTTACTCGTGACGGGGGTAACAACTTGATCACCATTGAAGGAAACGACATGGTTCAAACTATTGTAATCACAAAACACTTGGACAAAAACATTAAACTGACTAAAGTACTTCATTGCTATGACTTCATGAATGGCATCACAAACAAAGAGGAAGAGGTACTTTTGCAAACTAAACTGGATCTATTTACAATCGGTACCATTACATTATTGGAACCAGAAATGGGTACTTCGGTTCTGACTACTAAATTACTTGGTGTGACTTAAGATTTAACTTTTGATTTCCCCCACACTCCAAGTGAAATCAAGGTGGATACCTATCCAACGCACATTAAGGTCCAAGACATGAGGATTCCATGTTGGAATTTACCAGAGAATGTGCAAGTATAAGACCTAAATTTAGGTTATGAGGAAGAACTAAAATGGTGAAACTCTATGTTAACTTTGATGATGTATAGCTAGTGAAGCGGAGGCATTGTTGTGGGAATATAAGGACATGTTCGCATGGTCTTACAAGGAATTGACCAGAATTCCCCCACACATTGCTCAACATCAAATTGAATTGGACATGATAATCCCACCATCTCCTCAAGCCAAGTATTAAATGAATTTTAACTATGTTGCGATGCTTAAATAGGATTTGGATAAGTTACTAGTAGCTGGATTTATTGCACAAGTGGAGGAGGCTACTTGGCTATCATCGATTGTGGTTGTATTAAAAAAAAATGGCAAGTTTTTGTATTTGTGTGGATTTTCACAAATTGAATGCTACCACAAAGAAGGACCCATACATACCCCTTGCCTTTCACCAAAGAAGTCCTTGACATGGTTGCAAGTCATGAGATGTATTCTTTCTTGGATGGCTTTTCAAGCTACCATCATATTATGATAGTTCAAGAGGATTTATTAAAAACAACATTCATTCCTAATTGGGGGGGCTTTTGTTTAGGTTGTCATGCCATTCGGTTTGAAGAACCCCTTACCCACTTACCAAAGAGTAGTAAGTATGACCTTCAAGGAATACTTGGGCATTTTCATGAAGTCGTGTATGGACAACTTTAATACCCATTTGCAAAAGTTGTGCCTTTGTTTTGATAAGTGCCGCGAATTCAGTATTTGTTTAAATCCCGACAAATGCATGTTTCTGGTGTATTCCAGAATCATTTTGGGATACATTGTGTCATGAAAAGGCAAGTTATCGAATCCAAAGAAAATTTTGATAATTGTCAACATGCCACAACTGAAAACTCAAAAGGTGATGCACCCCCAAATTCCTTGATAAACTTAATTGCAAGTCCAAAAGTGAAAACATCGGAAGGTTAAAGAGTTGAGGTATGTTCCTTGGTTCTTAATACTTTGGGGGTAGAAAGGTGTGTTGGAGCTTCGAGATGGAGATTAGGACAAGTGACAAGCGGGTCAATTATTCACACCCACCTACAAAAACCAAACAACAAGTTGGTTAATGCTAGTTGGAGCACTTTTATGCACGGATGAACCACGGGCAAACACGAACTCACAAAACTCACAAGACTCACCACAACCTAAACTTGCGGGAAGCCACCACCTTCTCCCTTATAATATTCTTTGTGCTTGTCCATAGGGCTAACACCCAAATGTCATTTTGTCCCAGGACTCCCAACTTGGGAGTCTCGAAATTTTTGAAATGGGGACTCCTAGGACTTTGGAGGCCCATAACTTTTTGTGCAAACATCTTATTAACGTGAAGTTTCAAGAAAAGTTGTAACTTCGTCAAGAGTTTTCCAATGATATGTGACACGCCACATGCACGCAAGTAAATTAGGGTGATTCCTAACTTTTAATGATCGAGAGTCAAATTGACAAATTGACTCATGGCCCTTCTTTTGACCATAACTTATGTTTTAAGTACCCAAATGGGTCATGAAAGCCCATTTTAGACATTTAAGTTCCAAGAGATTTTTCCAATGATATAAATAAATCCTCAATCCAAGGAGTTTTGACCCTTGCAATTTCCTTCTCAACATTCGAAAGTCCATTAGGACTCCAATACCCAAGGTGGGAGCTCATTTGGAAGTGTGGGGGTTCATTCCCTCACACTCTCCTACATTCCTAAAAGCATGAAATGTGATTCCCGAGTTTCACTTTTGGCCCGTACCTTTGTAAGCCCTTGCCTTGGTCACGAACCTAGGGTTAGGGTTGCAACATTCAAGGTGACCACTAGACATATTTTGCATGAGTTGGTATATGGTCTTCACCCTTTAATGCCAATGAAATATTTACTTCCAACAAACCCTCGAAAAAAACAAATTTTTTTTTTCAATCCAAGTCTTGGCCACCAAAATGTCTTAATTAGAATGATTAGATAAGGCCAAGGAAATAATTGCCACCACTTTAGGGCAATGTCAATGGAATTGAACTTAGTGGACATAAATTCGTTATAAAGAAAAACATTTTCCATTGGAGATTTTTTGTTTTGGTTCCATAAGACACAAAAAATCCACATTGGCAAATTCAAACACTAATGGTTTAGACTTTATCAAATCCAATATTGTCTCCCCAACAACATTACTTTTGGTCATGGTCAAGAAATTTGACCCAAACCCTATTTTGCTCAACATTAACAAATTAAAACTTTACAGAATTCTGAATTATGTGATGGACCTCAAACTCCTCATAAGACCCAAATGTGAGTTCGAAGGTGAAAACAACGGAAAAATAAGGAATGGGGATACACTCCCTAGCTCGCAACATTTTGGGGTAGAAGGGCATGTTGGATGACACACCCCTAAGCTCCTTGATAGAATTAACTACAAGTCCAAGGTGAAAACAACGAAAGGTTAATGAGTTGGGGCACACTCCCTAGTTTGCAACATTTATAAGTAAGAGGGGCATCTTGGAACTCTGGGATGGGGACTAGGACAAGTGACAAGTGGGTCAATTATTCACACGCACCTACATAAACCAAACAACAAGTTGGTTAATGCGTAGTTGGAGCACTTTTGGTGCACCGACGAACCATGGGCAAACATAGACTCATAAGACTCACCACGACCCTAACTTGGGGGAAGCCACCACCTTCCCCTTTATAATATTATTTGTGTTTGGGCACGGGGCCAACACCCAAATGTCATTTTGTCCCAGGATTCCCAAGTTGTGAGTCCCGAAATTCCTTAAATTAGGACTCCCATGACTTTGAAGGCCCATAACTTTTTGTGCATACTTCTAATTGAGGTGAGGTTTCAAGAAAAGTGTAGCCCTTGTCAAAAGCTTTCTAATAATATGTGGCATGTCACTTGTACGTAAGTAAATTAAGGCGATTTTTTACTTTTAGTGGTCGGGAGTCAAATTGACAAGTTAACTCCTGGCCCTTCCTTTGACCATAACTTATGTTTTAAGTATTCAAATGGGTCATGAAAGCCCATTTTCGACATTTAAGTTCTAAAAAAATTTCAATGTTATATGGAAATTTTCAATCCAAGGAGTTTTGACCCTTGCAATCGCCTTTTAAAGATTTGGGAGTTCATCAAGACTCCAACTCCCAAAATGGGAGCCCATTTGGGAGTGTGTGGGTTCATTCCCTCACACTTTCCTACATTCTCTAGAACACGAAATGTGATTCCTAGGCTTCATTCTTGGCTCACACCTTTACAAGCCCTTACTTTGGTCGTGAGCCCAAAATTAGGGTTCCAACATTGGAGTTCCGGGATGGGGACTAGGAAGAACGACAAACAGGTCAATTACTCACATGGACCTGCACAAATTAAACAACAAGTTGGTTAGTGTATGGTCAGAACACTTTTGGTGCACAGATAAATGAACCCATTTTAGACATCTAAGTTTCAAGAGCTTTTCAATGGTGTAAATAACTTTTTAATTCAATGAAATTTGACCCCTGAAATACCTCTTTGAAGATTCAAAACTCCATAAGGCTTCCAACTTTCAAAGTGGGAATCCATTTGGGTTAAACTTAACAGGTTGTTATATGTAACATGTTATTTAACCTAACCTATGACCCAACAATACATGTGATAAAGCCTAACTGGTTACAAAACGTAATAGGTAGTATTACACTAGGTTAATAGACAGGTTGAAAGGTAGTTAATCAATCGGTAGTTTCACAACAAATAGTTAGTTGGACAAGTAGTTAAACATGTTTTTTTTTTTTGGATTATTAGTGTTTATACTAGCTAATGAGTGTTGAAATGGTCCATTTGGACTATTTAAATTTTAAGCATGTTTGTATAAAACTAGGAAGAGAAATATGATTGAATCGAACTTTGATTTTGTGTTTTTTCTTTCATTTTGAAGAATGAAACATGAAATTATTTTTTTTCCTCGATGATGTTTTCTTGAAGCTATTAACAATTTGAATACATGTTGTTTAGGAATTGTACACATATAAGATTTTTAGTATAAGTGTACTCGTCATTCTTTTCAAACCCTATTATTGAAAAAATCAAAAGTTAAAAATTAATGGGAATAGAAAAACTTGTTAACACATGTCATCATTCATAGTATGGCAAATTGAAGGGTGCCTTCCCAAGTTCAGTGTTTAATGTTGGGATTTGCAAAAAGACACCAAACATTATTGTAATGCTAAAATCATTTCAAAGAAATCAATTTTTGGCATTCCTATTGCATGTTATGTTGGTGGTTGGTGTGGAGGTAAAGTTGGATCAATTGAGATTCACAAGGTTTGGTTTTGTCACAATGACCATAATTGTTCCCTCGAAAGCACAAATAAGAAGTATGTGGTGGGTAGGCCAATTGTACCTTCAATTTGGGTTATGTAATAAGGGACTTACTTCATTCAAGACAAGATGATAACACTACAAGAAGTTGGCTTTCTCTTACACCATAAGTTGAAATGTCCTCCTTGGGATGAATTTGGTGAAAAAAAAATTGCCCACTTTGATCAACCATTTAAATGTCCTTGAAATCTATTTGTCGATGAAACATATGAACCATCATTGGATGTAGATTCTTGGTCAAAAACATAAAATAATAAAAGTGTCCGTCACCCTAAAACATTCAAGCTCTCAATTCATCAATTAAACAAGTGGGGGCTACTAAAGTTTTGAAATCTCAAGTCTTGCCACCCACTAATGTTCCTCCTCAAGGATATGGGTGGATTTATTACATCATCTTAATACCAATTGAAAATCATAAACAATACAAGGTAATAATTGCCAATTTCCCAATTTGCATTTGCATGGGTTTTTTCATGATGATGTCAAGATCCTTAAACAAGTGGGGGAACTAGATGCATTATAAGCACATTTACTACATGTTACATGTTACAAATTTTGATGTTATGTGGGCTCCATGAAACATTCATTCACAAGCCAACTTGGAGTTAGAATGAAGTTCATAAACTAACTAGTCATGCAAAAGTTATGGGTTTGAATAATTTCATGTAAATAACTTGAGTGCTTTGAGTAGTTTCAATACCCATAATAGTCAGTCTTCTGAATAATTTCCATGCCCACAACTATAAGCAAGTTTATGTTTGAATATTTTTAGTAGCCACCCACAATCAAATTTATTTAAAAACATATTAGACTAATTTGAAATATAAAATGGTATGGATTTCCAAGAATTCATCAAAAGTTGGAAAATGATTTTTCCATTTAAGAAGCTTATTGGGCCTTTTTATCCACCGTTGTTATCCAATTTTCACAACCTTGTTGCAAAGATTCATTTAACCTTAAATTTCATCTTATATTTTCTAATTGTAATTTTTGTTCATGGCCATATGTCAAAATATTCTTCCACATCAACAAAGATATTTTCTCATGTGGTGTGGAATATTATAGGAATATTGTGTTGACATGGGAAAAATATTCTTTAAAATATTCCATCTTATTCACTTGTTTGTGCTCATGCTCACATGATAACATTGTTGTTTTCAACATGCTTAGGTTGCCAACCTTCTTGAAACGTCTCTCGCAAGTACACATCATTTGGTGGTTGTGGCATCACCATGCACATTCGTAAGAATTTGTCATGATAGATGTCATGTATTGACTCATGTTTCTTCTTCTTGATATTTCATAAGGCTACAATAGATTGGCCTTCACTTCTTGCCACACTAAACTATTTTGCAAAGGCTTGTTGTGTAGCATTTCATCTTATAACGATATTTCTTATTTCATAACTTGCAAGCCAATTTATAGCTTGTTTTTTCAAGGTATGTATAACCAATCATGAGAATATGAACATCCCAATTCTCACGATTGGTTATACATACTTCTATCAATTTCCTCACATGTGTCATTGGATCATTTCCATCATGGTATTTAAATATGGGTACCTTCAAAACATTGATGGGTGTTGTAGCCATCATTGGTGTAGCCAATGATATTCCTTGAGTTGGTGTGATCCCAAGCTGTTTTGATATTAGTTGTGTGGATGGTAAAAATGTTGCAATGGTTGTTATTCTTGGTGGTGATGTTCATAATGGGTTATTGATTTGATTTGATCCCAATTATGCAACATTTTTTTCTTAATTGATTTTAATAAATGCTTCCAAGTCAAGCAAAGCCCAAGCCTGTGGTGATTGGTTCATGGTCGGTTAACCAAGTATCCTAGTCAAATGACCATCCATAAATAGATGAAGGATTTTTCATTATGGGATTTTTGAAGGGTAAAAAAAGATTTGTTATTTTGCATTTTGTTGAACTTGTTCTTTTGCCACCAGGTAATCTATATTATCTTTTTGATGGTATCTATTGTGGCATGTGTGGATGATACAATCAATCTTTCAGCCACTAATATTAATCATTCATATCCCATTATTGAGCCAAAAGGGTTCACTTTCTTCTAATGTTCCCAAAGGTTCAAATTATTTGTCTTGTTTAGAACTTTTATAGTTGCTCTCTATGAGCTTTTCTCACATTTCATAATCTATTGTCTTTTGCCTTCTTTTTGTTCTTGTCCAAAATGAACCTTGAGTCAAGCAATCCTCCACCTCATACTCATCTTTGTTGTGATCATTACTAGTAGTCAAATTTTGGTGGGAAAAGGTAAGAGAAAGGTTGATATTTCAAGTTGTCTCAATGCTTCATCACATAATTGCCATACAAATATGGTTGAGTCCATAACATGTCACAAGGCATTTATCATTCAATCAAAATATTGATGTTCGGTCATATGAATTTTCCACCATCTTGCACAATTATTTCATGGTAAATGGCAACCACATGTTCAACTAGTATCAAGGTTAACAAACACACCAACATAGATAACCAATGTATTGTATTTGGTCAAATTTGATGAATCAATAATCAATATTTTGTGTTGAACACACCACACCTTGGTGCAATCATGTAATTTGTTCAAAATGAACTCCTAAATGTGTTCATTTAGTTCTTTGAACATGTCGACAAACCCATACCAAATTTTTATCTTTAGTGCAATCCTTAGGGTATACAAATAATCAATGAATGTCCAAACATGGTGATCATTTTCTTTTAGTAATTCCTTTTTTTGTCTCTTGTGACAACCCCTTTGAACCATTAAAAAAAAACATGTTAAGGCCATTGTTCATCTCTCCCCAAGTTTACACTCCTTTTAATCGTCGTATTGGATATTTGGTAGCATGGCTTTTGTAATCTTTTGTAGTTTTTTGTTCTTGTAAAGTAAATAAAATTGTGGTGTGCAACTACACTCCCATCACCTAACACATTCATATCTCATAGTGCAACTGTTAACGAGTAGAAATATCTAGACTGGTTAATTCCATTGGCCTCTTAGTAATTAAAAGTTACTAGTGGTAGATTTATTCTCCTTTATCCAAAGGGTGAAGCTAGTGAGATTAAATAGCCCACGTTAGTGAATGGTTGGGAAGTAATCCACCTAATCATCTAAGATAATTCTAGGTAGGGATTAGGATAAAGGCCTTATTTTTTAGGGGTCAATGTGGGCCTTGTGTGGTTTGTGTGAAAGAAGGATTATAGGAAGTGTTGTAGGATTTGGTTGGCATTCAATACTTTTAAGAATATGTGAAGAATGGAAAAATGCATATGTATTTTGTGTGTGATTTTAATGGAAGATGGTTGAAGGAGTTGAATATCTTGTGTTATGTCTCTATTTTACTAACAATTGTGGAAAGTAGGTTAGTTATAGATTGTACAAGTAAGTTTACTCCCTTGAAATGGTAGTATGCATTGCTTTTGGAATAACAGCAGAAGCAAACCATGTAATAGCCTTTGGAAAGGTAAATAATCAGTTGCCATAGGAAAGTAGCAACTTGTTTTGGGGGTGTAAATCCGAATAGGAAATGAATAAATAGCCACTTGCAAGCTAAAAGGTTCTATTGCAAGTGGTAGGCAATTGGTTACGAGGGATTATAATAGCTACAAATGGTAGGTAATAGTGGAGGAGATTTATTGAATAGCTACAAACGGCAAGCATAACCACTAAAGGGCTTGTAGGTGTGGTGGAGATGGGACATTGGATGTATAGGGTCTACAAAACTCAATGGAATAACATCAAGGTGAATCAAAGGTATTGTAAAACCTTGGAAAATAACTATTATCAAATTCTGCTCATTTTTCATGTTGTCCTTTTCTACTTTCTTCTTTTACTTCTTTGGATTAGACTATTACACGTTTATTCTTGGAAAACATGCCTTTACTTTCCTCCTTTGCTCTTTGTACAATGATTTTTTACTTGTTACTTGTGTAGTTGTAGTAAAGTAAGCTAGTGAGGGTAGTTTCTTTCTATTAAGTAATAAGACATTGACCTTGTCCTTTCGATTTTACCTACTAGGGAATGGTAATGATTGAAGGCCGCAATTTCACCCCTTAACAACAACTTTAGGTTTTCTCACATATTCACCCAATTGTGTGTAAAATGACAAGGACTCAATCCTACAATTATACATAATGAACAAAAGCCTAGATCAATTTCATCCAATTCTACCTTTTCTTGTTTTATCTAATGGTCAATCATAACTTATATTAAAGTTAATGAACTTAATCCTTCTTCTTCTATCATTAATATAAACCAGTGCATTTATCTTCCATGTGAATTACATCAAATCATTGTGTCCCATTTTTCACCCCAAAACATTAACATGTCATACGACATCCATTTTTAAAAAAGAGTAGTATGTGGAGTTGGTATTCAAGTTCTTCCTCAAGATTAGTGGACACAAAAGTTGTTACTAATATTTTTACTATAAAAAATATTAGGAGACACATTAATATTATAACCATCTTTTGTATTTGGTTAATTCATAAATACATATGCTCACTACTCCATACTTTAGTGACCAAACTTTTGTTCCATTATGAACATGTATTAATGTTCCTTTTGTTATGAGTTGTTAACAATGTTCCTTTCCACCAAAATGAAAAGTTTATGTTACTCTATGACCTTCACCCCTTCAATTGTTGGTGCCTCCAATGATGGATTCTCTCTTTCAATCTTGTAAGCTCCCATGATATATTTACTATCATAATCATTTTCCTTGGGATTAGTTTGCATCAAGGTGTGAATGATATAGAACCTCAAATCATATATATAGACCTCTACCCAACCCATGTGAACATGGTTAGAGGTAATGCAATATTCTCTATCCTGGTTGCCAAATCTAAGTTATTTAATTATGTTGTCCCTTTACCTTTTCCACTAATAGTTGTTGGGTCTTTGCCCCTTCTATCCATCTAAGTACCACATACACAATGATCAAGGCCAAGGGCTATATCACCCTTTCACTATATTACATCTACTCATCAAATCTTTTATAGATTACTTTAGTGCTTCAACCTCTTTTGATTTGGTGCCCATTCCCCTTTAATTGTGTTGTGAATTTTAGACATCATATATCGTGGCTAACTTGCCAACAATCCACATAGACGCAAATGCACTTATGTAACTGACCACCTAGGAACTCCTAATTGGTGACAAATAACACATCAAACATGCATCCACACCCATTCTCTCTCTTCTTTCAGACATCATTTTCAAAAAAGTCCTTCATATCACATGTTGTCTCACAAAATTGGTCATGCATTTGTCTTCTCAAAATGGTGAACCCTTTTTCTTTAATTTCTTCCCCCTATATACATATGTGTTGGTGGTTACAACCAACTTCCTAGGCATAACTACTTGGTGATTATGCTAACTACCTCCTACCATTTACTTTAATTCCTTATTCGGCTTGTCTATTGAAGGCCTTGAACATACCTGTTTGCTTCCTCCTAGCCACTTGGTATATTGTTCTATGGCTTGACTTGCATGTGTTGGCTAGCTACTCTTCTGGAATAGGTTCAAGGCGGAGGTGAGTGAGGCAACATAAGGAAGGTGATATGATTTGCATATGTTTTTATGCCTCGTGAGGAAGTTATTAGAAGTGACATTGCAAAGCTTGTGATCAAGTGGACAAGAGTCCATATCTCTAAACTCCAGCAATCTGAGAGAGAAAATCTTCTCCATCTTGTTGATGATGAGCTTCACAAGCATGTTGTTGGTCAAGACCCTGGGATCAAGTCTATTGCTGAAGCTATTCACCACTCAAGGGCAGGTTTCTCTAATCTTGTTAGACCAATTGCAAGTTTCATGTTTGTAGTTGTGTTGACAAAACTAAGCTGGCTAAAGCTTTGGCATCTTACCTTTTCAACATTGAAGATGCTTTGGTGAGGATAGACATGAGTGAGTACATGGAAAAGAATGCAACGTCTTGATTGGTTGGGGCACCTCCTGGTTATATGGGGTACGAGGAAGGTAGGCACTTGACTGAAGTGGTAGAAAGAAGACCATATTCTGTAGTACTTTTTAGCAAGATTGAGAAAGCCCACTCAAATGTCTTCAATATCTTTCTCCAAATTTTAGATGACAGTAGGGTGACAGATTCATAGGGCCAAAAGTGAGCTTCACAACATCAGCAAAATAATGACATGAAATGTATGGTCACAATATATGTGGAATATTGCAGAATCTGCTTCCAGTCTCAGCAAAGAGGTGGCATATGAGGCTATGAGAGCTCTTGTCGTGGATGCTGCAAGAATAACCTTCTGACTAGAATTCATGAATTGTGTTGATGAGTACATTGTGTTCCAACCTCTTTACCAGGAGCAGATCAGTAAGATTGTTAGACTTCAGGTAATTTGTTTTCTCCCTCCTGCTGGACAATGTTTTAGTCCTCATAATATAAAAACGTTAAGATGTTATCTACATGATTCCAATGGTCCAACTGTACATACCTAATTAGTACATACTAGGCAGCAAATTTGCTTTGTTTGCTTCTCCTTTATGTCATCTTTTTTGTGGTATAAGATATTTCATGTTAAAAAAGCATAGCATCTATTGCACATCTGACTTTGAACGGTATTGTTCTATTTCTGTCTTTAGATTGTCTTTTCAAGTATCCAAGCATGAAATGATTTAAATTTTCTCTGTATACAGTTGGAGTGAGGACAGTGCAGCTCCTGGTCAGTATGGGGTATGACCCCAACTATGGAGCCAGATCTGTAAAAAGAATAATCCTACTAAGTGTGGAGAATAAGTTTCAAGGGGCGGTACTGAGAGGAGATTATGAGGAAGAAAATACAGTTCTGGTTAGCACCAATCTTACTGCAGTTGTTTGGGACAACTTGCCATTACAGAAGTTGAGTTTTCATAAGTTGCTCATACCCAAAGTGCTAGCTGTGGAATCTGAAGCTGATTCTTATGCCTCTGCTAAAGATGGTCTGTGCAGCATAGTGTGTAAGGTATTAGATTAGCTGACTGTAGAGATTGGTTTGTTGTGATCATACTCAAGGGGACAGGAAGTGAGAGAGGAGTAACAAAAAAATTCAGTTAGATCTTTGCTTTGCTGAAGGGAACACATGATGACTGTAGGTTGGAATTTGAGCATTTTGCTTTAAGCTTTGGTGGATTACATAACAAACAGTACACCAACCACACTATTCTGAAAGTATTTTTGCAAAGAAAACATCAGTGAGGAAATTGAGAAATTTGGAAAGAGAATATATATCGAATGCAGCAACAAAACAATTTGGATCCTCTCTTGCACCTGACAACCTGTGAAACAACCTGCCTTCACTCATCCCAAGTTCACATGGCAACTAGTCCTGGAGTTGGTAAGTGCAGTACAGCTCACACAGATCTGTGTGACCCCTTTCCATACTGAAATCTGTTAAACCTCTCATAACAACCAGAGAGCAACAAACCAAATTCACCACACAAGGCATCAACCCAATCAGAGGATAGACTGCAAATTGCATGTCAAAACTCATCACATTCACATACACCTGTCTCCTTGCGATCTCAGTTTAAATACATAGGACCCCCAATTTTGACTCAGTGACTGCTACTCACTAACCTTATTATGCAGTGAATACTGTACTGTATACTTTATACCATTACAACCATGGTGAGAAACATGCATGCAAACTCTGTGTGTCAGAAACTCTACCCTACCAAAGCTTCAGGTTGCCCACATGCATGTCATGGCTGTAGGAATTCCAGCTTTGCTAGGAGATGCTGGGTGCTAGATACAATGGAGTTGACCTATTGAAGATCTTGATCTAATGTTTTCTCAAGGCTGTGATGGTGTTGGTGAAGTTGGTGGCTTTAGCCCTGGGTACTGCCAAAAACACAGTCCAGATTAGTCAGCCATGTAATGTGATAAACATTGGCATGTTAGAAAATTCACAGTGCATTAACACACACCACTCTTTAGTTATGATATGGAGCCTTCTGCTCCAACTTCAGGTGCTAGACCTACAGAATTGTTAGTTTTCTGCATTCAAGCATTATGGTGTATTTTGCTCATGCACCAACCACAGAAAGTGCTCAACAAATGGAAAAGTACTTTCTTGAAATGATATGAGATAGTAGGGAGTGAGAAAAACTCTCACCAAATGACAGAGACATTCATGTTTGTAGTGTTGAGTTACCTGAGTGTATGGAGACAAAGGTGTTGTGGACTGTGGCAGGTCAGCAGGACCTGGAGATGCAGTGTATCCCTCCATGCTTGCCAGATTGAATTCTTCAAGAGGAACTGGTGGATCCAAAGCTGGTGGCTCATCCCCTTTGAATGCAGTAGATGCACTGCTTGGTCTTGCAGGTTCCTTGCCACGTGACAGACTGGTTGTGGAAAGAGTGTCTTCTAAAATTGCTGCAGCCTGCTTTACCTCTTCATCTGTTGATAGTAGAACTTTTCCGATTCCCTGTAGTCAAACAGAGATGCAACCAAGTGAATGCCACAAAGATCTAACTGGGTATTCAAGACTATCAAACTCCCTGGCATTCAAACATGCTGGATACCACTACTGCAACTTAAGTCAATCTGAATGTCTGGGAGTTCCACAATAGTTTTAAGAGCTCAAGGTTGTGTGTGACAAGAAGAGAAGAGTACAAGAAAGGACCTTTAATTCATCAACAATTTCTTTTGGTGCAATTTTTGTGTCAAAAAATGTTTGAATCTCCTTCAAGGTCTTCTGTCGATCCTGCACATCATGGAAGTCTCCACATCAATGTCAAGAGAGGAGAAAGCTATTCAACAGGTCTGGTTTACTGTATGATAGGATTAATGCTTCTGAAATATCTGATGCCAGGAATGTGACTGAACCAAACTCACCATTCAAAATTTCTCGCACTCTCCCACCACAAGGTGATACAAAGACAAAGTTATAAGAAAGTGTTCAGTGTTTCTCAGATACAGACTTGTGCCAAGAGACATCTTGTGATCATTCCCTTATCTCCATGGTAAGGAAGTTAGAGAGTGTTCTAGCACACACTACCCATACACAATTACAAGCAAACTTGTCTGCAGTACAGGGATTCAATGTCTCCTCTTCATCTTCCAATCCTCTCTCAAATTACCGTCTTCAACCAGAGAGGGCAATTAATGACTGCCACAGCCCTCTGAACCTCATAATCAATTTGGATGGACCAAGAAAACAGACTCTTCTCATATGACTGCTGGATGCAAAGGGGAGCGGGATGGAGACTGACAGAAAATATCACTACACCAATGAATACTGAACACCCTAATAAAAGCATCGGCATATACCAAAAAGAAACATATTGAGAAAGCTGCAAGGGTCTTACATCTGCAAACAAGAACTTCTTCACAAAAAGCTGCACCAGTGCAGCAGATCCCAGTAACTGCAATGCTGTTTCTGCCTGCTCAAGAGACAAATATCATGTTTAGGCTCTTTCCTGTACAGCGTGAGATGGTCAGACTCCTAGCACATCCTTTGATGCTTACTCAAAGCCCATCTCTTCAAATGTGGGACAATCTTTAATTTATCAACTAACTATTATGTAGGAAAGTATACTGAAAATTAATCAACAAGGATCACTATGTGTGGTCTTGAATGTTCAGCAGAAAGTGAGATGAGACCTCAGAGAAGACAACAAGGCCAACACCAGCAGCTGCTGCTACTCCCAGTGTGGTTGGCATCAAGCTTGGGTCCTGCAGGCACCAGCCACTCACCAGTCAAATTTAACAGTGTCCAACCAAGCAACATACTCAAGTAACAAATAAGACACTCAAAATGGAGCAAGCCATGCAGGAGTTCAAAGAAAATAGCCCTGCTGTGACAAGCATACTGCAAAAGAAGGATGCATTTTCTCAAATGAGAACTTGAGTTTTATTGGCCACTAGTATTTCTCAAATGACGCAAGACTTTCTGAAAAACCTAATTAACAATGTTGCAACAGAAAAAAAATCATTGATAACTTAGATGATTAACACCTAAATTCACATGTCTGCCTGCAGAATGATGAATGTAAGACTAAACAGCTAAAAAGAACCTTCCTTCTATTTAGAAAGACTACAACATAGATGTGCCTGAGTTTTGGGCAATTGTGATCACATAAATAAGAGATGACAAGAAATGTTTTACAACAATACAAGCACATGAAATAAAAAGTAGGCTTAAAATTGAGGGGGGGAGATGCATACAGCATTTGCACCAGCACTATCCCTTATAACATTTGTGAGGCTGCTGAGGTCAAATTTGAAGCCTTTCTTGGGCGCCAGCCATGGCAAATTGTTATCCTGTTGACAGCCAAGCCCAATGAGTATCCCACACAGCTATGGATGCTTGATTCACATGCACAAAACATACAGCAGAAATTTTTGGTACTTTACACAGATATACAAGCATTGGGAGGGGAAAGAGTACAGACCTTCCATCCCTTGTTGCCTTCTGCACCACCTTTGATGGCATAGGCTCCTTTGAAGCCACTGTTTGCAAGCAGCTTTGCAACTGCTGCAGAACTCCCATCAAACCTTTACATTGCAAATGAAGAGCACAGAGATATGTCAGTCAGAGAGAAAACATGAACTTCCTACAATTGAGAAAGTGCTAATGTTCTGCACCAAAAGCCATGTGGAACTCAATCCTGCAAAACCAATGCAAGAACCTCAAGTGCTCTCAAAAGGCAGTGCAGATATAGCAGATTGTCCGCACATCTGCATGCAGGAGTTGTTGCTTGCATAACCCACACAATCCGTTTAACCTTCTGAATTGTTGCAAAAACCTAATGCTCATCAGCATATTTTCCTTTCTATCATCTGTGCTCCGTGCAGGTCTTTTAATTAGTGCCTAGGTCCTAACACTGGGTCGAGTTATTCTCATGTGTCTGATAAGATGAAGACTGGGCGACGACCTACTAACTGGCACTGCCGTATGGATCGGCTGACATCAGTTTCTTATCCCCTGCATAATTTCCGCCTATCTGTTGACGTCAGGAAACAACAGCTTTTTATTTCATATGCGTTGCAATAGAGCAGGCCAGGAGCGGCTATATACGATTTACAAAGGGAAATCAAGACCAAAGTTTCCTATTCCGACACAACTTCATCGATGCTCATCAGCAAACAAGGTAGCGTGTGCTCCGCGTTGAAGATATTGTCAACAGATTCGCAAAACGGAGTACAGATTCCAATTCGACGTAGTTGACTTGTAACATCGCATAATCTGCACCTGAATCGTGGCCGGGGAAGACGTTTTTGCAGCAGTCTGCTAAGAGGACATTCAAGAAGAAACCGAGTCGAAGAATCACATCCTTCCAGGGCCACGTCGCCAAAAAATAGAGCCTTACCGGTCCAGGATGTAGAGAGTTGTATTTTCAGCGTACTTAAACTTGGCTAGCACCCTGACTGCATACTCCTCATCGTCGTCCGCATAAGGCAACTGCACAACTCTCTTCCTCAGCATTCTAATGTCTGGCGTCCCTTCAGCCTTGACATCCTCCACCGTTCTTATGTCCAAAATTTGCGCATTGCTTTCCTTATCCGACAGTTTGGCGAACGCCTCCGCGGCCGGAACGTTGCCGAATGTTTGGGGCTTCACAAATTCTCTGAAGGCGACCGCGGAAACGGTAACTGCCGCAATCCCCAGCACAACGGCGAAGGGATTCGCTGTCACAAAGTCCACAACACCGTTCGCCGCGTCAAAATCGATCACATTCTCATCCGACGCAGCCGAGACGGCATCCTTGACCTCCGAGACAATATCATCATAATTCAAAGCCAGCCCTGCATTTACTGGCGCTGCCAGGAAAGCGAGCATGGAAGAAAATAAAGTCCTAGGTACACGAGAAACGCCCGCAAACTCCCTACGCATCACTCTCAACGCCGCACCGATATCCCCCACCACTACAACATTCTGATTCTTCTCCTCACGCAGATCCACAGACGCCTTAACAAGAAAACCACCCCTTGCTCTATCACCTCCTCTCATAACACTTTTACCACCCACATTACCGCCATGGCGCTTTCCATAGGTCTGTTCAAGCTTCCGACTCACAGCGGAAGAGAGGGCAGCAACTCCACCGCCGCAAAGTCTAAGAACCTCCATAGGTGCAAAAGCTCGTTCAGGAGCAGGAAACCCGCCGAAGCTCGTGCACACGGAGCTCCAACAAACCGACGGCGTAGAAACAGGCAATGGACAGGAGAAGAAGAACACACCGAAACAAAAGCGATCGAACGAGCTTCACACTATTGCCATAGCCACACAACCCAAACCGAGATGCCATGGCCGACATTACTTTATCTCATCTCGGGTACGCGATTCGCTACCATTGGTCCTAACATAAAACCAGATGCCAAAATACAGCCCGCTGGCACACCTACCATGCCCCACGTCAGAAAGTTCCAGGTCTCGAAATCTCTTGACGGCAGTTGTCTCTGCACTGTGTACCAGCACCCAAGTTGGTACCATGGTAAAAATCCCAAAATCCATTTAAATCATTTATGAATATTATAAGCATCGCATGCTTAGGGTCTCTGAGTTCAAATCTAAGATTTTTTGGGCTTAATATGGCCACTAATTGGACTTGCAAAAAAGGTTGAAGGTACCAAAGTGGGTGCTGTTGCACCCTGGCCCTATGTAGCATTTTCCTTTTCTTTTTCTCTTTTGTTACCCATACCCACACCCCACACCCTAATTTTGGGTAGATGGGTAGGGTTCAGGTACCCTTATCAGATACCCTGGTTAGGGTAAAAAGGTAAAAGAAATGATAAATTATTTTATTTTGTTTAATAAAAATAGGATTTTTTTTTCACAGTTTGAAATTTATTTAGACAACTTTCCAAGGCTTTGAATATAGTGGGACAATGCATATATGCAATGTCAAAAATAATAATAATAATAATTTTTATTTCCAAACGTATATAAAATGAGAGGCCAGTGAGATAAAATTGGGCATCAGGCTATTTGTCCTGATAAAGATAAATCTAAATCTAAAAATCTAAATTTGTCATCTCAACAAGTTGAACATAGTGATATAATTGGTCTTCAAACGTCTCTTCAATCTGATTAAAAAATCTAATTGAATAAAATTACCCTAAACCCTCTTTCAGTGGTATCCGCAAAGTAAAGACATTTTAATGATTCTCAGTATGAAATGCTACAACTCAGTATGAAATGCTGATAGTAGACATTTAATGCACAAGGTTCGAGAGTACCTACAGCTGTTGTACAATTAGGAGCAGTGAAAATATAGCTGCAAAAGTGGAGGCGCTTAGGAAATAGGAAAGACAAGATGAAACTCAAACCAAAATTGATGGTTTTCTGAGTTTCACCCACCCTTGGATGCTAATGTACTTTTTCGCAGGTTTTTTTTAGTCTCACCAAACTATGACCAAACTCAAGGTTCTGGTGCTGTGTTTTTCTTACTTTACGGATAACTCTAATATTTTCAAAGTCATCGACAAGCTTAGCCTTTACATAGGTTTTGCAATCCAAGTGTGAATCATTTGATCAGTTTTTGAAATTTAATACAAGTTGCTTTAAGTTTTAGGTTTCAAGTTGACATCTACAAAGCCCTATTCGAATCCTAACAATAGAAAAAATTCGTTTTGTTTTAATCTGGCTTCTCCCAATACTTGAAGTATATCCAACAATAGAAAACTACACCTTATACACTTTTCACCACTTTAATGGATTTTCACAAGACTTTACAACCAATTGCATATTTTAAAACAAGTGCATTCCCGTTACACGTATAGTCAAAAACAAGTTGTTAACATTACACTTTGACTTAAATATGTTTTACTGAAATTTATGATTTCAAAAAAAATAAAATTACATGTTCCATGACGAGTCCATCTTGAGTCAATTTTGCACCAAACACTACCAATTTTGGTTGTTGAGATGCAAAATTTGATTAGTGTTTTGCAAAAATATGAACTTTTGAAAAATTGAACACAAATAAGGAAGTAAAGTTTCAAAATCGCACCTTGTTGCTATAATTGTGGGGTTTTTCTATTCCCACATAATTATTTCAAATAGACAGACTCTTGAATGTGGGATCAAACATTAGAACCAACATCATGTGAATTTTTTTTGGATCAAATTAATGCAAACGATCCAAAAGTGGAGCAAGCCCATTAATGACTTTTAATCATATCCTACTTGATAACAAAAGCAATTTTGCATCAAATTGAAATTAATAAAGTTCATGTGGATTTCCAATTTAAATGTCTCATTGGTCAATTTCACATAAAGGTTAATTGCATTTGCAAATGAATCATTCAACAACCACTAACCAAGAGAATAATTCAACATAAAACATGATACAACCAAGGCCATGGTTGAAGCAATGATTTTTGAAATGGGCCACATATGTAGTGTTGGAATTTTACTTTGTATAATCGTTAACCCAATTTTTCAATGTGTATATAGTAATTAGTTTAACCAACCAGTAACCGAGAAAGCATTATGATTTACAGATATTTTTAATTTTTAGTTAACAAGTTTAAAAGATAATCGATTTATTACAAGAATTGGTAACTGATCTATTGTAATAACCAATTGATTAACAGAACATGTGGATTTGAACTTATGACCAATAACTTGTCATTTTGATTTAAAAGGTGTATTGGTTACTGACTGTTTAAATTACAACAAAATTATGAGTTGATATAACTTGGAGGATTTGGAGATAGAAAGGATCTAAATTCCTTTCCATTTTTCGTAACTTTTGAAGAAGTTTTCGGATTTTTGAATTAAATTTTATTTTTTTATTTCTTCAAACATTTTTATTTTTTGTGGGGAGAATGCAAGCTTGAGATTGTTCTTCTTGATGCATAAAGAAAAAAATAAAAGGCTTTTGGTGGTTTCTGATGTTAAAAATTGAAACAACCTATTGATGAAATTCTGTAAACCAAAATTATAAACTTGGAAAAGAAAAGAAAAAAGTAAATAAGGTAAAAACACCCTTAACATTTGGTGATCATGCAATGGAACAAAATTATAAGCAAAAAAATGTTTATGTTTTCTTGTTTTAGTAATTGTTTTGTTTTAATATTTTAGGTTTGGATATGTAGTAAACTTTAGAAGCTTAATAAGATTATCTTTTGTGTCCATACCTTTTTTTTCTTTACAAGCAGTAATCACAAATTTCTTTGTATTTACATGTTGAATTTGATATTTTCTTTAGCAATTTGTTGACCAAAAGAAAATCTAAATTAATGTTTTCTAAAAGACAACACAAGTAGTCATAAGAGGCCTTAGAAGGCTATTAGAATTAAAAGTGTTTTAACAACCTATTTGTGAGGCAATTCAACCATAAGAACAAACACATTTTCAAGCCGAAGGAATACAACCGATTGAAGCTCCCAACAATGAACCTCAACAACCTACTATAGTAGAAATACCTTTCCATTAGATACCTACAAAGTAGGAAGAAAGAAGGGAACCACAAATACCTTCAACTAGTCGGATTTTGACACCCCAAAAATTGTCCTACCAACATAGGTCGAATGCACAATTGAATGAACAAAATACCAAACTTGTTTGACATGTTGATGTAATAAACTTTACAAAACATAGATGGCAATTTGCAACACCTGGTTACTATATTCCTAGAGCAACTGCACCCTCTCAATCAACACCGGTTGTTGGTACTATGCATCTAAACTAATTCCTATTTTGAATCCAACCACAATAGATTCAAAATTGGAACATAATCAAATTTTAACCCGGTGGGAACATCTACACAACTTGGAACAAAGACCTTCACACCAATCTAATTTTCAATAGCATGTAGAATTGGTGGAAATATTAATGGCCCCTATTGTTCAACAAACACAACAACTTCATCAAATTGTTTGACCAAGTGTACCTATCATGGGAATTGTTGAATGACCATTGGTTCAACAAAGTATAATAGTTACAACCACCCCCAACCTATTGTTGAAGTTGCATTAACTTGTGCATATTGTCAATAGGTTGGACATGAATTCAAAAGTTGTCCTTTTGTGGATGAGAAATTGAAGAGATTAATGAAAAAATAACTCAACATTTCTCTATAGCTTATGATATCAAGCACACTAGCACGCATGTTGGTGTACTTATATAACAAACTTAAATCCAACCAAGTTTGGTTACTAATCTAATACTAGGAGGAGGAGCACCCAATTGAGACCCACTTGGAGGACTACCACCGAATCCACCGATTGGATTTTATGGATGGTAAGCACTTAATCCAAGGACATTTATGCCACCATGGTATTAACTAGTTCTAATTCAATTTGAACCAACCAGTAAATTACCATACCAAAAGTTTCGATATCCCACATATGTGAAAGATACTAGTCTTGATGTTCACATTAGAGTTTTCAAGAATGCAATTAGAGCCAATAGTGAAACTATGGAAGTAGATATCATCAACCTATTTGGTTTTACTTTATGAGACAACACCTTAAAATGGGGTGAGAATTTTGAACAAAATCATCTTAACTACACATTTGATGAGTTGGAGCAAACATTTGGCAAGTGTTTTCAAACTATGAAAAATGATGAAAAATTCTATATGCATTAAAAAAATCTCCAACAATAAGTTGGCGAATGGGTAGAAGTCTATTATGAATGTTTGCTTAAACTAACTAATTGTTTACAAATGAAAGGTACTAATGTTCTCCTTATGATTATATTTAAAACAAGTTCACAACCATACCTTAAATTAGTAATAGTAAGTATGATAAGAAATACCTTAATCAAGCATAAGGAAATTGTAGTGATTTGTGAGGAAAGTAGACTTGTTATAGCAAACCACCACACTTTGATAACTCAACCAAAGTCCAAACTAGTTGCACAACATGTGGTCACTTACACAATTGCTAGGCAACAATTAACTTGTTCAAACTATGGTAAAATAGGTCATGTAGAAAAACCACGTCATAACAAGAAGAAGGAAGAACCGACAATTCCTATTGTACCCATTAAAGTTATTGAACTAGTGGCTAAGGTGTTTACACAACCTGCTAAGCTAGCTAGAATGCCATTAAGATATCCTTGCATTATTTGTTTTAACTTTGAACATCATGCCCTTAATTGTCCTAGAAAGGTAGAAGTTCATAATATGTTTCGAACTAAACCAATCACTATTGCTATTGTAGTAGCAAAAACCCCTAAACCTGATAATGTATTAGTCAATGTAGTTGTTGTTTTCACAACATGTAGCCAAGTACTAAAATAATAGGTTTTGAAATAACAAGAACCAATGAAAGCAAAAACAACATCTAATTGGCGAACATAAAAACAATTGTGTGATTTTTTTATTCATTCCATTAGGGAGTTACAAGGGAGTGACTCAATGTCGCAAGCATCCATTGATTTAAACGGACCACTTCATTTGGGCCAATTTACCAAAACCAGTAAGTCAACCAGTGATAAGTAAGTAACATGTTCAATTGACTCCATAAACAATAACACCATAAAAGACTTTGGAGGAGATTTTGAAAGACATTAGTACTCAAGTTTTGGAGATAGAATATGTTGTCAACTTGGGACAAATTTTGAAAATTGTGCCAAACATCAAATGGTACATCTTCAAACCAATCAAGTTTATTCAACTAGTCTAACATGAACCTATTCAACCTAAGCCTACTTGTGCAACAGTAGCTATTAATCATTAGATGGTTGTGAATCAAGTCCATGTTGGTTAAAATTTTATTGATGATGTGTTGATTGATGGAAATATGGAGTAAACGTCATTATTGAGAATCTAAGGATATAATGAAGTCTATCCAAACCTAATCTAACGCCTTACAATCTACACATGGCAAATCAAACCATAGCTAAACCATTTGGTTTTATTAAGGATTTGAAGATATTTGTTCATGGAATTCCCTATACAGTTACCTTCACTATTATCAATAATAATGTACTGGATTTTAGTTATTCAATGTTACTAAGACGCCCATGGTTGAGAGATGCAAAAGTATCCCACGATTGGGGAACCAATATTGTTACCATACAAGGAACCGATATAATAAGAATTATACTTGTTACCAAAAAAATTAGTATTCAAACCAAAAGACTAGAAGTTTTAATCTATTATGATTTCCATTCTGGAATATCTAATGATGAAAACATTACTACAAAAGTGGGGTGTAATTCACTAGCCTAAATCACTATGGGACCTTAAAAGTGAAATAAGGTCATTGCATTTTACTAATTTCACCCTAGTGAAAGTTATTTCATTATAATATCACTATGTAAACACCATGTTTCATTACTAGTTAACATAATTCACTCCCCATAATTTAATGTAGTAAATACATTTATTTTTATGTTTAAAAAAAATTATATATATGTTATTTTATGATATACCTTATATTATTTTAAATAAGTTTAATTATTTTAACTTATACTATATGTTATTATATTTTATTATAAATTATTATACCTTAAACCATTATGTCACAACCCTAGCCTTGAGCTCGTGACTAAAGCAAGGGCTTGCAAGGGTGCAAGCCAAAAAGGAAGCCTAGGAGTGACATCTCATGCTCCTCGGGAATGTAGGAGAATGTGAAGAAATGAACCTTCACACTCCCAAGCGAGTTCCCACTTTGGGAGTTAGAGACCCGGTGAACTCCTGAATTTTTAGAAAATGATTATAAGGGTCAAAACCCATTGGATTTAAGAATTATTTATATTATTGGAAAGATCTTGGAACTTAAATGTTTCAAATGAGCTCTCATGTCCTATTTGGACACTTAAAACACAAGTCATGGGCAAAAGAAGGGATGGGAGTCAAATTGTCAATTTGACCCTCGACCACTAAAAGTCAAGAATTGCCAAGATTTCTTTGCGTGCAAGTGGCATGCAACATACCGTTGGAGAGCTCTCAACAAAAGATACAACTTTGCTTAAACCTCATCTCAATCGGAGGTCTTCACATAGAGTTATGGGCCTTCGAAATTGTAGGAGTCCCAGATGTGGGAATTTTGAGACTCCCACTTGGGAATCCCATGACAAAATGACATTTGGGTGCTGGTCCCGTGGCTAGACACATAATATACTATAAGGGGGCAGGTGGTGACTTCCCCCAAGTCCAGATTGTGGTGAGTTTTATAAGTTCATGTTTGCCCATGGTTCATGCGTGCACCAAAATGTTTCAATTACGCACTAACCAACTTGTTGTTTGGTTTGTGCAGGTCTATGTGAATGATTGAATTGCTTGTCAATCTTCTTAGTCCCATCTCGGAGCTCCGGCATGCCCCTTTACCCCCGAAGTGCTACAAGCTAGAGAGTGCGCCCCAACTCTTTCTTCTTCCAATGTCTTCACCTTTGGACTTGCAATTGAGTACATCAAGGAGCTTGGGGGTGCATCATATTATATGTTATTTTATCTTAGGTCATTATATTTTATTTTAAATTATTATAATTAGAATAAAAGAATTTATAATAATATAAAGTAAAATGACCTTGAATAATTTAAAATGTAATTTGAAATAACATATTTAACTTAAAATATAATAACTTAAGGTATAGCCTATGATTAATCATTAATAATCGTAATATAACATATAATAAACAATAATAATTTATAATATAATAACCACCAATATCCACCAATAAAATATCCATCAATAACCATTAATATAATAGCCACTAATAGTCATTAATAGAATAAACACCAATAGTCATTAATATAATAAGCACCAATAACCATTAATGGAATAACCATTAATAGCCATTAATAGAATAATCATCAATAGCCATTAATAGAATAATCATCAATAACCATTAATAAAATAACCATCAAAAACCATCAATAGCCATTAATAAAATAATCATCAATAGCCATTAATAAAATAATCACCAATAGTCATTAATAGAATAACCATTAATAGCCACCAATAAAATAACTATTAATAGCCATATAAGAATAACCACCAATAACCATTAATAACATAATCACTAATAACCACTAATAGCCACAATAGAATAGGTACCAATAACCATTAATAACCACCAATAGGCCTAGTAAAAGAACAATTAATAGCCATATATTAGAATTATTTAGGATTACCAAAAAAAATTATAATAGACAAAAATAATTTAAGGTGAAATAGTTTATAATAACTTAAAATTATCAATGATAACATAAGGTGAAATAACCTTCAATAGCCAAAAATAACCAATAATAGCTTCACATAATTGAAAATAATATAAAATGAAATAACTTAGAATAGCCAAAAGTAATTTAGAATAGTTACAAACAGCCTAAAATGGAATAATTTATAATAGCAAAAAATAACATAAAATTTATAAAAAAAACTTACAATATCCAAAAATACCTTAAACTGAAATAAGCTAAAATAGCCAAAAATAAATTTAAAAAACCAAAAAAAGCACAAGGTGACATAACCAAAAGTAATTGAAAATAGTCATAAATAGCCCTAAATAAAGTAGGGTGAAATAATTTAAATTAATGAAAAATAACCATATAATAATTGAAAATAGTTTAACATAGGTAATATTATTATATTAACAAAAATCTTATCCATTTATTAAACATTTATATCCATTTATTAAACTTTTTTTTTTCAAAAGATTGGTCATTAAAATGTTATTGAATAAATGATAGTCAATTTTTTTTTTGTTCAAATGGATTTTACACTTTCAAAAGGAAATAAATATAATTATGTACATTATTGAAATTTTGAAAAAAGTAAACTCGAATCATTTCATTTGAACAAAATTTCAATAAAATATGAATTTTCAAAGTTTATGTTTTTGTAATGTTTAAAATGAAGTATTTGATAAATAGAATATAATGTAACATATTATCACAATAAATGAAATGGCTTGATGGTAAGGGTGTTTGCTTTCATTTTAAAGGTTGAGGGATTAAACCTCATGAGTGGTGTTGTGTGTGGTCAACAATGGTAAAATTGACCAAATATTCTCCTATCTAGTTCCCTAAAATAGGTGCCTAGGATGATTATGAGGCCTACCTACATAGGTTAGGTTTTTAACTTACCCTAAGTAATGACATGTGTCAATAATCATAGGTTGAAAATCATGAAATTATCAATAATATTATATATTAAATAATTTAATTTTAATTGATTTTCATGTTAGTTAATTAATTAACTAATTAATTAACTAGTAATTGAATGGCTTGGTAAATTTTTATTTCATTTGAGAATAATTTTGTTTCACTAGGAAACAATTCACTGTCCATAACAACTAGTCCCCATTCACTAGGGGGTTAACCAATTTCATTGGGTAAAAATGTCCAAATTCACTCAAAATCTAATGAAACCCGAAATGAACTAGGATGCATTTTGGTGTTGTGAAATGATGTGATGTTTGCTATAAAGTTAAACCTATTTTCAATAGGAACCACAACATTATCTATTCATACTAAACTTGTTCCTAAACCAATCTTCATATTAGATATTATCATGGTAGAACTAGTCCTAAAATAACCTATGACACTGATAGAAGTATTAGCTGTAAAATTAACCATGCCACCTAACATTGTCAAACAACATTTACTTGAAATTTTCTTCCACCCAAAGGTTAGAGAAATGATTGTTGATGTGACACTTGCTTGAGAACGAGTACAAGATTGAACCATAGCAAGTTGGACTGTTACTAAGGAAGAATAGTTGACTAAAGTCAATTTGGGTACAAAGGAGAATATGCAATAGGTGAAATTAATTGTCACATATCAACTAATTGAGGTTTCAAAGGAGTTCAAAGATGTATTTGCTTGGACATACAAAGACTTGAAAGGTATACCACCAGATATTACATAACACCATATCGAATTGGACACCACAATACCACCTGCTCATTGAACAATGTACCAGTTGAACCCTAATTATGTTGCCATTGTCAAGCAAGATATAGACATGTTACTTGCTACTAGTTTTATGAAATGGTTGAGGAAGCAACTTAGCTGTTTCCAATAGTGGTTGTTCTTAAAAAAGAATGGGAAGCTGAGGATCTATGTTGATTTTAGGAAATTCAATGCAACAATAAAAAAGGATCCTTACTTGTTGCCTTTTATTGATGAGGTTATCAACACAATTGCTAGACATGAAGTTTATACACTACTACAAAATGTGGGTGTAGTTCATTAGTCCCCGTTCACTAGACCAATGAATTCCCTCAAAATCCAGTGAAATCACTCGGCGTACAAGGACACCTTTTATTGTAGTGATACATTTCTAGATGGGTTTTCACACTAGAAGACTAGCACAAAACTACCTTTGTAATAGACTGGGGGGCTTTTGTGTAGGTTATGATGTTATTTGGTGTCAAAAATGGACCGCCCATTTATCAAAAGACAATAAGTAAAGCTTTTTGTGAATACATTGATGTATTCATGAAGATTTTTCATGAAGACTTTATTGTTTGCAGTGACTTGTCAACTCACCTTGAGAAGTTGAAAATTTGTTTTCTTAAGTGTAGAGAGTTTGCTATCAATTTGAAGCCTGACAAGTGGGCATTCATGGTGTTTTCAGGAACCATTTTAGGATTCATAATGTCCAAAGAAAGCAAAGTCATAGATCCTAAGAAGGTTGAAGCCTTAGTAAACATGTTAGTACCTACTACCCCCCAGGAGATTCAAGTTTTTAACAAGATGGCCTAATTTTATAGGTGTTTCATCAAAAACTTTGCTTTGATCATGTCACCTATCACTAAGATGTTCAAAAAGTTTAAAGGTTTTAAGTGGATTGAAAAATGCAAAAATGTTTGGGAGGAGATAAAAAAAATTATATATATAAGCCCTTATCTTGATCCAAATTGGGAGCTTGATTTTCACATTCATACATATGAATTTTAGTTAGTAGTAAAAGCCATACTAACATAAAACCCAACTGATAAGTTTGACCAATGAGTTATGTATGCCTCCAAATTGTTAAACTCAACTAAAAGAAATTATATTACTACTCTTTGGACAACATTCAAGTTTTGTTGTATTTTAAAACCTAAATAGGTGCCAACTATATTACATGAGCTACATAATGGAGTTGGTGGAAGACATTTCTCTTTGGACATCATGGTGAAAAAGATTTTTTATGTTGGTTATTGGTGGCCAACCATGAACAAAGATGTTCATGAATTTTGTCAAACCTTTGATCTCTGCCAATGAATAGGTAACCTATTAACACAAAATATGGCAAAGTTAATTACTACTCTACTTGAAAAACCTTTCCAAAAATGGGGACTAAATTTTATTATACCTATTAAATCGGCAAGTCATTACTTTAACAACTGGTACATTTTAGTTGTCACTAATTATGCTATTAAATGGGTGGAGGCTAGAGCTTTACAAACTAATGCAACTATTATTATTGTGAAATTCGTATATGACCATATTCTTATCCGGTTTGGTTGTCCACTGATTATTGTAATAGATCAAGGTACCCATTTCATAACAATGGTATTTGTTATTTAATTAATCATTTCATCTTGAAACATACCAACTTTACTATTTATTATCCACAAGGGAATGGACAAGTTGAGTATACTAAGAAAGTTTTTGGTACATGAGTAATGAAATTAGTGAATTAGAATTGAAATGACTAGGATGAGCACATGTCCAAAGTTTTATTTTCTCATATAACTACTTTCAAAGTTGGAACCGGTCACATTCCATGTCAACTCATCTATGGATTATACCCACTATTACCTATAAAATACTTGTTACCATCCAAGCCAGGGCAAATCTCTAATCTAAAACTTGTTAGAATTATAATTAGTTGTTTGTCAGAACTGGAGAAGTTGCAAGAGAACCATTTAGTAGCACATAATCTGATAGCTTCTAACCAATGGAACTGATCATTATGGTTTCAAAAACGATACATTTAAACAAAATACCAATTTGGGGATTATGTTTTATGGTTTCCAGGGGTTGTCAAAGACATACCTTAAGTTTTAGAGTCGATGGTTTGGACCATGTAGGATCCAATACCGTTTACCCAACAATACAATACTACTAGTGAATATCGATAAATTTGATCCTAACCCAATACTAGTCAACACTAACAAGTTGAAACCCTATAGGTTTATAGAATATCAAACACTTCAACTTGTTCTAACTAAGCCCATTGATTTTTTATCAAAGGAACCAGAAGAGGTGAAATATTTTGATAACATGTCTAACCAGCAACAAGTTGAGGAAACCTATTTTGATAATTTGTCAAAAGAGGAACCAGTTGAAACTATTCATTTTGGTATCCTATTTGTCAAAGAACCAATTCAAACTAACATCCAAGGTTTGGCAATAGACAATTTGACTTAAAGCAAACTTGATAATGATTTAATTGAACCCAAATTGGTTTAACAAGGCTACAACAACCCGTTGACAAGGTTACGAACCAACTTGTTACCCTTAATTCCATGCAAAGCAATGAAATATTAATAAATCTAATTATAGGTGTTGACTTCTTAAGGACAATATGTCTTAAAAGTTGTGTCATTCTCCAAGCACCACCACTTTTCACTTTTCAACCATAGTACAAAGAACCAATGTGTCCTTTGGAATGTCTTTTCATTTTTTCACTATGGATTTCCTTTTATTAATTTTTGCATCAAAATGAGGTGAGTGTCTTAGACCACTTAAAAGAAAGCAAGGAAAAGGGAAGCAATTTTGAGAAGAGAGAAAAAAAAAAACAGAAGCAAGAGAATTGCAAAGGGTTAAAAAGGAAGTTTTTAGAACAATTGTAGCAATATATATTAAACCACTTGCATCAAGACTGCCTCTTGCATTTCATGAGAAAGTAGAGACATAAAGCAAAAAAAATTTGAAGCAGTGAAACATGCTACCACCATAGGAGAAGGATTTGGATAAACTTTGAAGGACCTTCGAAGGTACACTACACCACTTGCACCTGCATCTATAATTATCAATGAATCTAAGGAAAAACATGTTGAAAACAAAACTATAGAGGAAGCAAAATGGGCTATTATCGTTGATCAAAAATTAATTGCGAAGCAATTTGGTGTCAATGTTGAAGGAGCAATGGATGTAGTTAATGCACTAGTCAAATTAGCTTAAGTGGCCTTGAAATATATCACTAGACTAGATGCATCCGTCAATAATGGGTAGTGGAGTGTCATTCGGATGGAGGAAGAATATCATGCCAAGTTTGCAGTAATCCCACAAATTATTTATCAATGTGAAAGGTTAACATATTTTAGCAACCACGTTGCCATCACTTTGAACCTAATAAATAAGGTGAAGAAAATTAATTGGTGTTCCATTATGTTGACTGTCGCAACCCTAGCTTTGGGCTCGCGACCAAGGCAAAGGGGTTGCAAGGGTGCGGGCCAAGAGGAAGCCCG
>Ga0209208_10001419_pt1 | contig 33696 bp, 29 predicted proteins | sample S1TSphfallax_3_FD_187694 | JGI IMG/M metagenome (GOLD analysis project Ga0209208, IMG submission 187694) | Host-associated microbial communities from peat moss isolated from Minnesota, USA - S1T2_Fd - Sphagnum fallax MG (SPAdes) (version 2) | ecosystem: Host-associated > Plants > Peat moss >...
GATCCAATTTATTTGTTGCAACATTAATTGGTTTTTTCATTGGAGCACTTACACTTGCTTTATCTTCTATTATATTAGGAGTGGGTTCATTCATTGTAACATGGATTGGTTTTTCCATTAGGGCACTTGCACCCTACATATTAAAAAACACACACACAAGTAGAAAAAAGGGGGGAAAAAAAACACTCACGCACACACAATGAAAGAAAAAAAAAACCTTAAAAAAGAAAAAATTAATAAAAAAGAGGAAAAAAAACACACACACACACACACACACATAATAAAAGAGAAAGAAGAAGAAAAAACACATACACTAAAATTTATAAAACAAAATACACACACACACACAAAGAGAAAGAAAAAAAATTCAGTTGAAAAAATGTTTGCTGCACCCGAAACCCTCTTCCACCTTGCTGTTCCTCGTTGCTTCTTCATTGGAAACCCAAGAGAAAAAAAAGTTATTGGAAAAACAACACTCCCCCACTTTCGATCATTGGGGAGCTTTGAGGTCCCCCAACAAGTAGGCCTCTTGCCATGATGCAAGTTGCCCCCACCTCTTAACGTCTTATTGATGATCCTTCCTCCATACAAGACCTGAACACACACAATAGGCTAATGGAGATTGTTGAGAAAGCCCAAAAATCATCCAAAGAACACACATTGACTGCTGGGACTTGTTGAAAAAACCCAAAACCCCCTCTCCCCCACCCAAAAAACACACATCGGCTACTGGAGTGGTGGTCCCTCCTCAAGATCTAGCTATGGATCGTAATAGGAGGTAGGTACGTAGGATGGGGGGAGAGAGATAGGTAGGTAAGAGGGAGGGTAGGATGGGGTAGGTAGGACTACCGATTAGGGGTTAGGCAAGCGTGGCGGGGGAGGGGGGAAAAAAAAACCACCCTGGTTGAACCCACTGGGTGAGGTTTGGTTTCATCCAATGAGTGCACTGGTGGGTGCTGGGTCACCCAGGCCGCATTAAAGTACAAGTGGGTTGCAAAGTTGCAATGTTGGCATGAGTTTCAACTCCACCGATCGTGGCAGCAGTTTGTTGACAGCAGAAAGAAACAAGACATAAACGTGTTCGCCCTAGGGGATGTTCAATCTTGCAATTTTGTTTTGGCAATGGGCCAATCAAATCGCCACCTTCCATCGAAAAAAAAGTCGAACTTTGGAGACGTGCAAGAACTAGCCTAATTAATGGAACCAACAATAGTTCTATCCCAGGACCCAGCATGGGCCACCAAATGAATAGGGCTGTCCCAAGTAATTGAGATTATGCGGCATTTAGTGGGGTGGAAATTGACACCAAAATTTCCACTTGCACGGAACCCACTTAAAGTTTCACCAGCAAGCGTCAGAGAAGTACCAACTTCCAAGCCTATAGAGTCCACGTTTACTGGGCAAGCACTCAAAACACACTTGACTCTTTTGGGTTTTGTGTGAGATTTTATTCCATTCAATTTATCTTTCTGTAAAAGAAGTATTAATTTAAAAATAACTCTCATAAGTCGGGCTTGTCCTACACGACCAGGGTGAACCACCCATGTTGGTACCTTAACCTTTCCGAATGAGGCCCCTTAAGAGCATCTCCAACGCTGCTCAGTGTATGACTCCAGACTGTAACATTTATTGCGAAAACGTCAAAATGTGCCGCTTTAGCTCAGGAAATTGGTATTCTCCACAAAATTCGTGCAGCTTGCCGTGGCTGGTGAAAGGGGCAACATAGTTGTGCACCTCCCAAAAAGAGTGTAGTTATTGCACCTGACTGCGGCTCAGTATTTCTGATTGGTCGATCACAATGATTGGTGCAGCTGGTTTGCTATTACTACTGCCCCCTTATATGCACTTCTGGTTTCCGTATTTGTCGCGGGGTTGTAAAAACAAAAAGCTAAAGTTAGACATTTAATTTTACTATCCAGAGTCAGATACTGAGCAATGTTGGAGATGCTCTGATGGCCATATTACGCAGAGAAAATGTTAGATTTGAACTCAGTCAGAGACCCTGTTTTAGTCCATGAGTGGGATTTAACATCTTCCATGGGATAATTGTAATATTTAGAAATAATTTACATATAGATTTTTGGATTTTTACCATTGTACCAACCTGGGTGCTCCTTCACCCAAGGCCATCCTTCACTATAAAACAGAAATTAAATTTAAGGTTTACAAGTGGGTTGCAATCTTGGCATCACTTTCAATTTCACAAATTCTGCTGAATTGACCACAATAGTCCACAATGGGATTATCACATCAATAAGAAACATGACATAATCGAGGGGAAGGCAAATCTCATTGATGTGTTGAATTCTGATTCGTCCTTAAAATGAACACTATTTTCTGATAATTACACTCTTCTTGAATATAAATAAGTAATCTACTTTTCATCCATGGAGAGTCCTTTCTGTTTGTGAAGATGGCTGGTTATGAGAAATAGCGGTTACCTTGCTTTGCCTTCCTTGTTGATTATCTCCCGTAACTGGCTCAAGGCTATCAGTTACTGAATATAGTTTTGCCAGATATCTCATCCACCGTGTTAAGGCCAATTACAATTTGTATAGAACTGGGAGAATGTGTCTAGTGGATGTGGACGTCACAGTAAAGTGTATACATAGCATGGCACCTTACTGGTAAAGTCCTTTGTCTCCTCTCAAACAATTTTTCTTTTTGTGTGGTGAAAATTTGTCGAAAGGCCCAGCAGGGGGTGATGGCTCACTGGTATAACCCCTTCTGGGACCACAAAAGGTCCTTGATGCCAAGGTCTGCTGTTGTGCTTTAAAATAACAATAATACCCTTGTCACAGCTCTGTTTACTCGCTACTGTTTTAATGCTCCACTACTAAAGTGTCATCACTTAAGGCGAAATTTTTCTCAGGATGCTCACCTCTGTTACAAAATTGGAAAAAAAATACTGTTCTCAAAATGAAATTGCAACTGTCCATTTCTAACAAAGTGCACAAGCAATGTTGTAGAATCCTATCTATAAAGAAGAGCTATTACAGATTGAATAGTTGTTCACTCATGACAATTATGAAAAACAATTCAGACCACCAGATCCAGCAATTTCATTGGTCATAACATTTTTTCTGCACACCTACATGCAAGTGTATTCACTCTCTCTATATATTAATACACCAATGCTATAACCCTGACGCTTGCCTGTACACAGACAGGGGTGAAAAAACTATTCTACCAATTCTTTACATCAGGTAAGGACCAGTGTGAGCTGGGTATGTAATTGTTTTGATAATAGTCGGGTCTGGGTTTCAAACTTTAAAAAAAAATCCACAATGTGTCTGGGTCTATGGAAATTAGAATTTTCAAATAACAGGTTGGGTCTAGTTTTTTTAAATGTAAGTGAGCAACAGGTGTGAGGCAGGTCCAGGGGTTCAATGCACATGAAGGCGGGTAGACACTCTCGGGTCTTTATCAAAAAACCCTCCCCAATATCTTATTGAGTTTTGTTTTTTTGACAAAAACCCTCACAATCACTCTTGATTTTTTACCTAGTTCTTAGAAATGAAATATTCAATTTTTTTACTTTCACAAAACCTATTGACATTTAGGGTTTAGGGTTCATGGATTATGAAACTGCAATCCAAAGTTCAAAGGAAGAATTTTATTAACAAAGAGTTTTGGAAAGGCTTGACATTGTCTTTTTCTAAATTTCTAAATTCTAAACCTAATTATAAGAACTCATCTTAATGTCCAACTAACATACATGAATCAGAATGACTCTTTGTTTTGTTAGATATGGTTTTTTGTATCAAACTATTCCATGTTCCTTTCATGTAACATGTTCTAGAAATTAAAAGCTTGATCCGACTAACCTCAAAGACTAACACCTTCATTCCCTCCAAAACAAAGACACAACCTATAACCCTAAATGACTTAAACAAATAAGTAGATATATAACAAACCTTCAAAGACAAATATAAATAAACAAGCAAAAACAATAGACATATATTATACATATACCCTCAAAAACAAATACACAAACAAGTAATCAACAAATAATTGACCTTCAAAATAAATAAATAATAGATAGTAGACCCAGAAAGATAAACATCTAGTGAGCCCTGAAAGAAAAACAGACAGTAGACCTTCACAAACATTGCATACATACTTTAAAAGATTAATGTAAGCAAAATGAAAACCTAAAATGTCACAAACATAGGTATTTAAAAAAGGTAAACACAAAATAACTTTCAAAAACACAAATACACAAATAGAAAAACAACTAAACAACAAACAACACATCTTCAAAGACACAAATAACCTTTCAAAATAGTTTGGAGTTCAAAAATTATAAACTTTGGAAACCAACACAAACTTAACCTCAAAGACCATGAATCCAAAATCTGCACACTATCCATGCAAGTAAAAATATTCATGTGTCATTTTTTTAGATTTTGCACATGTGATACATGTTCCTTCAACTTTTCCAAGTAATGTTCTATGCACAGCAATTCCTACTATATTGGCTTGACCACTTCTGAATGGAGATATGGCGAATCGACCATAATGAAAACGTTCACTATCTACTTTGGATTCAACACACCTCCACTGCAGTATTCTAGCAAAGACTAGTACTTCTTCATTCCGAATCATATTAAGTAAGATTTCTTTACAATATATTTCATTCTTATACACGTTTTTTTTTAGGAGGTCTACATCCAATTTATTGTGGAAATAATGTTATAATTGCAACCATTTTGGTTTAGTTAATGCATATTTTATTAATTTTTTTACTTAATTTATTTATGGAATGGACATTACAATTCATCTTTTCATGTAAATATTATAAATATGTACTATTGGATTATGGTTTTGGTTTAGGGTTTGTGAGACATAAATTAATTAGCAAAATTTTCACAAATATATAGTAATTAACCTAAACTAGGTTAAATTTGGAGGGAAATTTTAGGGTTTAAACATATGTGAAACAATATAATTTTATTCTATATCTTTTTCAAAGAGAGTGGAAAATTTTAACTTGAAAAAATCACATGAAGGTAAAAACATACCTTTTTTCTTGGTTTTTTACGAAATTTATTTGATTTAAAAAAAAATTAAGGTTAATTTTTTTGGTCAATAAATATTTATAGTTTAAAAGCTTTAAATTTTGGTTTTTTATTTTTATTTTCTTTTGCATTACATAATTTGTATAGTTTTTTTTTGTTTAGGGCATATATCACTAAGCCTATTTTATGATAAGGTTTGTATAGTTAGGGTTTTAATAAGGCTTATGGTAAAATATCATTTGGATTTTTAGGGTTAGGCCTTGTGATTTAGGGTTTAAAAATTTGGTTCATATATTTCAGGGCTTCAAGTTTATACTTTAAACTTTGCTCATTGTATTGGTTTTTGATTTTATCAATTATTTTAATCTATAACATAATTATGAATCTCCTTTATTTCCATATGTTTCATAGTTGTTAAAGTTCAATATTTTGTAAGCCACTTTTGTATGAATTATGATCTTTTAAGGTTGTGTTTTCAATTACAACTATAAATTTTGGTGGAATGTTGTCATATTTTATTCATAAATATATGCATTTGTTTCTTTGCTATTTTTTTTGTGAAATGTTAATATTTTCACAATTCAACCTTTTTTCATTTCTTAGCTATTGGACGTAGAATGGGCATCAAATTTCATGAAATATACACCTATAAATAAAGGTTTTATACCTTTAGTCGAATATTTCATCCACAATATTTTTTGTTGTTTGATTTTTTCATACCCAAATGCATATAATGCATTTCCTCCCCACAACCAATGTGGGTTTTACAGTCTAAGGCAAGTATTACATTTTGCACCCTTCAAATAGTGTGCATTAATGATTACTACATGGGGCTTTCAAACATTGTGGGTTTAAAGTACAATGCAAGTATTGCGTATGTGAGCATCTTCAATGGTGGAAGGTTTAATAACTCAATGTAGGTATTGCCAAAGTTTGTGTTATTATATGGGTTCATAATGCAAATATTATATGTGATATACATTGGAACAATAGGTATTTTATATCATGATGTGAGTATTACAATGGGAATTCCAAGTCATAACATCGATTTAAAAGGAGCCGTGTAGGTATTACAATTTTGGGTTTTTATTCAATGATGAATGTTTTTTAAATTATGAATTATTTTGGTGTAAGAATTTGTCCTACTTCCTTTCAATCATGGGAAGGGTTCAAAAAATCCCATTCCATTCATGTCCAAAACCCCACCAAGTTTTTTTTCTCAAACATGGACTTGGTGTGGACATCCAGGATACACAATGGAGGGCAAAATAAAATGAACATTCAATTTGTTTATGTTCCATATGTTCGCATCCCATAATTCTTGGAAGGTGAATGAGGGGATATGGGCACCCTCATGGAATGGAATGTTTACAAAAACATTCCAAGCCAAACATATTTCAAGTAACCAACTATCAAAAACCACTTCAGGCATACATGATAAACATTTATGGCATTAACCTTTTTATTTTTTAAATTCATATACCAAAGATGTAATCATTTATGTCTTAAGTTTTTTTGGTTTAGGTATTAATGGTTTATGGATCAAAGGATTGTTAGGAATATTCAACCCACATTCAATCTATTAAACGAATATGCTTAATGTAATTCTCAATCAAATGTTTATACACACAACTTGATGTGGTTGACATCACGATTTATGATAAGGCCCATACATGAGTTAATGGGTCATTTACACATGGTGAGCATGACCCTAAATCCATTTTTCATATGTTTCATAATGTTCCATGCATGTCACAAACATTGAAGGACCACATATGGACCCCACTAAGCTTAGGTTACACAACCAAACAAATATATGACAAGCATAAAACAATTTAGTGGGAACGTGTGAATGTGAACCAAACCATGACACAAGATGATTTCATTCAACTTCAAGACATTTCATTTTTGGATTGGAAACATAAGAAGGGGAATTGGTGTTTACACACCAACCTTGCAATTTCAATTTGGTCATGGGCTTTCTAACATTTAAAAGATGTGTTCTTTTTCCAAGATGCTGGTGAAATCGACATGATTCAAATCCCATTCACCATAGGTTATCAAACACCAATTCAATGTGAGTCCATGCTATCATATGGCCACAATGGTGCCATTTCTATTGATGCCACATTTGGCACAAATGACCTGAAATTCTATTTATTCACCTTTATGGGGTTTGATGATCATTGCACAAGTGTCCCTTTAGTGTGGATCATTACAAGTAGGCAAACATTTGAAGATTTGATTGAATGGTTGAAACCATTAAAAGATAAGATGCTATCACACATGCCACATTGGAAACCATCATGTTTTTTCATTAACGATGCACCATAGGAATTGAAAGCATTATAGTTTAATTTTATACCTAATGGTTCTAGTCATGATCAAGGTATCCTTCTAGGAACCAGGATTCAAGAAAATTGCAATTTTAAAGTTATTGGCACCAAAAAATCTATTAAAAAATGGAGGCATCCTATTGGTCAAGAATTCACATTTCCAATCCAAAATGCCCATGATTTTTTTAAGCACGCATTTCATGCACTTGTTTCACGTGCCTAAGGCAACTCGATTTTTTATTTGAACATACACATCTTCACCATTGTAATGTTTTGCCATTATAATTTTTCTTATTTTTGTCAGATTATGACACATTATCTACACATGCTTGAATAATTTGATGCGTATGTTTGGTGGAGAATTGAAAATACACTTGGTTATGTGTTGTCCATGTACAACATTGTTTTAGACTCTCACTAAAAGTATATTCATGTATTGAAATGCTAAAGGTTTTTGCACGATCAATCATTTCTTTTTTTGTAATTTCATTGTATTAATGATTAATCATAATCATTATTTTTAATTGTGTGATGGGATTGTGGGTTGTGGCAATGGCTAAGGTTGAAGTTCCATGGCCACCAATGATGAAAGGTGGTTTGCCATGAACAAAGGTCTAAAAAACTTCGGGTTGGATGTGACATAGATTACAAACAAGGAGGTGACTATCAAAAGTATCAAATTTTTTTAAAAATCCGAGACAAAGGAAGAATGGGTGGAAGTATAATGAATGCCTAAATGTAGAGGTAATGCAACATGTTGAAGTCTTATATGAATGCATCAATGGCAAGGCCAAGGTGTTGAACAACCAAATCAATCTAGGTTTTGCAAGAGCAATTGTCTACATGCTTTCAAATTAACTGGGTTGGTTAAGCCGTACACACATTCAATTTTCGATGTGTTGTGAAGAAATCGAAAGAACTTGGGTCTAAAAGAAGATTAAAGGAAGCAGTTTAATTTGAACAACCTCAAAACACTTGCCTCATGACCATTGAAAGTTCTTATATCACTGCCCTCGCCCATTTAGTAGCTCGAGGACAATTTTTCTCTTATAAAGTGTAGTGACAAGCTTGAATCGGGGTGTTTGGTTGATTTGAATGTGAATACAAGGAAGATGGAGGGTATGTCTTCTACTAGTACTCATCTGCTAGGACCTAGAACCTTGTTTTAGTTGTTTTAGTTGTTTCCTTTCCTTGTTGGACCATTTCAAATATAGAATGAACAAAATTACATCTACATAAAAAAATGAAGAGAAAAATGAAGAATATTTGTGTATGCCCACAAAACCCATAATGTTGAACTTAGAGAAAGATTATCTTTTCGAGGAATCTAAAAGCTTACAAATTTTGTTGTCTACTAAGGTTATTAACCATGATCAAGTAATAGAAGACCTTAGGAAGTGTGAAGCAACCCATCAAATCTTCCAAGATGTTTTTTAAGAATAACTCTGTGAGGCTGAAAGATCTAGGATTGTAGGTAGAAAAAGTTTTACAAGTAGGTTTGAATTCTACCAATTTTGATGCCTTTGCCTCAACTCCTGATGTTTATGCCAACAATGTATTTTTTATTTAACAAGCTATAACATCATTTATAGCATCAAGTGCTTTTGTGTTGAGAATTCAAGCTCAACTAGTTAGGTTTCATTAATTATTGGAGTAGGAAAGTAACTAGGTTACTTTCATAAGGTTGAATTACTTTCTTTACTTATATTAGTTTGGTTATTTGTGGTTTGGTCTTGTAGTTAAATACCTTGGTGTTCATGGTTTTTTTTTTTTTTTTTTCATTACATAAGTTTGTGTATTTCATGTGACAAGAACCTTGAGGAGTTCTGATGTTATGTTTTGTGTTGTGAGCATCATGTTATATTTTCCTTTCAATAAAGTTCTATGTTTACACTTGAGTAGATCTCTTATTTGTTAACATGGTATCAGAGCTTAGGTTGTTTAATGAGAAAGTTGAAAGAGATCTAGAGCTAGAAAGTGTTTAGAACTAGAGCTTGAGAGTCTCTAATAATATCGTAGGAGTTTGTCAAGTGCAAAAAAGAAACAGGGAAAGGAAAGAAGTGAAGAGAAAGAAAAGAAAAGAAAAGAGGTGAAAGGAGATCCACATATTAAGGGTTGTGGAAGTCAGATCTTTAAATCTAGATCTAGATCTACTGTGAAAAGATCTTGGAGTGAAACTTGGAGAGATTATAGAAGACTATAAGACGCTTCTATTATCAAAATTTCAAAAGAAAAGGATGTGTTTTGTGAGAGTTATGAGCTTTTGAAGATATGTCAAATCTGGTTTTTTGGTCATATCTCCTTTGTTTGAGCTTTTTTAGATTTGCAGATTTGGGATCTTATAGATCATAAAGGACTATATATGTGAGAAAAAATTCAAGTCATTTGGATATGTATTGAGAGAGATTCAAGTATCTAAAGTTTCAGCTTCAATTTTGAAATCAACTTCTTTTGAAAGTGATAACTCTTTGTGGTCATCATCAATAGAGTTGAAATTTTGAATAGATATAGAAGACATATATCTTATGTGTTTCTCAAAATCCCAAAGAGTTTGGAGTTGCTAAGAGCGAGTTGTAAATCATTTTGTTTTCAGGTCCTAATTTGAGGTGACTTCAAGGAAGTAGCAAGATCTCTCATTGTATGAAGTTAAATGAACTAAAATTTTGAGAGACAATAGTAGACATAGCTTTTCATGTTTCAGAAAAATTTCAAAAGGATTCAAGGTCATATGTGAGCGGTGTAGCTTTGTAAAGTTGTTGTGATAGAAGTTTACATTGAGAAGACATTAAAACAAATTTTTGAAGTGGAGCAAATACAACTTGGGAGTACTTGAAGGAAGGAGTTTAAAGATTGGGAAGCGCAAATACGTCATCAAGACCTTCATACAAAAGTTTGGTATGTAATCATCTACTTAATATTATACAAAATATTATACGAAATACGTACATATACATAAAACATGTGTATAGTATATAATTTCGTATAATATTCGAAACATACATACATATGCAAGGTCCATCTTGTTCAACCCTAACCCTAACCCTAATCCTGGAAACCTAAGGAAGGGAAACCCTAATCCCAATCCTAGAAACATTAAGAAGACATTGAGTGTTGCCTTGAGAGATGACAGACGGTCTTTCTCAAATTACAATTGAGAAATTAAACAAAAACAATTTCCAAATGTGGAAATTTAGGATTGTGAATTTCTTGATGGGGAAAGGTTATTGGGAATTCGTAATTGGTGATGAGACAAAACCTCCTCTCCCAGAAAACCCACACAATGACAAATTCAATCTAATAAAACTTGACATGAAAAAGCAAGAAAAGTCTTGTATTGGCCTTCTTTGAGTGTGTCCGACTCCATGATTGTGCATATTCAAGATGCAAAATCACCCAAGTAAGATTGGGATACATTGGTGAAGATGTATAGCACTAATACACAAGCTCGCAAAATGCAGCTTAGGCAAGAGTTGCATAATTTACAGAAAAATAAGATGAACATCAGTGATAATTTTACAAAGGTGAAAAACCTTGCAGATGCTCTTGCATCTATAGGAGCCCCTATAGATGATGAAGATCTAATGGTCGTGACCTTGAATGGTCTTGGAAAAGACTATAGCCAATTTCGTACTTCAATTGTAGTTTGAGAAACATTTCCCGATTTCCAAGACTTAATAACCCTGCTTATAAGTGAAGAGATGAGAGTTGTTGGTACCTCATCCAATGGAAGATCACAAGAAAGTGTTTTCTACTCAAATTCTAATAAAGGTAAAGGTAGAGGTAGAGGTGTTAAAACTTCATTTTGAGGTTGACACGGAAGCTCGCATGGTGGACATCATCAACATGAAGGTCAGTCTCATGGAGGTGGATGAGGAAATTTTAGAGGAAGAGGAAGTCATGGAGGTCGTGGTGGAAGTCATTGAGGTCAACAACCAAATAACGACTCAAATTGCTACTACTGTGGGAAACTTGGGCACATGGCAAATAATTATTATCAAAGGGAGCATATTGCACGAAATGGAAAGCTGCAACAAGGGAATTATACATCAACTAGTAATCAAGGTGATGAACAACTGTTTGTGATGTAGCACATGGCAAATTCAATGATAGGAGGTGTATCAAATAACAATGTCTGGTATGTGGATTCTGGAGCTTCAAATCACATGACTAGTCATGGAAAATGGTTTAAAGACATAAAGGATTTGAAGACACTAAGTTTTGTGGAAACTGGTGATGACATTGCACATCCAATCACACAAATTGGCAAGGTGCCATTGTCCATGCAAGATGTCAAACAAAGTACTTGAAAGATGTATTTCATGTTCCAACCATAACAACAAATCTAGTATCTATAGGCTAGATGGTGGAATAAGGTTTATAGGTGACATTTAACCCAAATGGATGTTTTGTGGAAGACATTAAAAACCAAGGCAAATTGATTGTCAAAGGAGAAAGGAATGGACAAATGTTCACCTTGGATGTGAACATGCCTGAGGTGAATTCCATGTTATTCACACATGGAAAAGGAGTTGGAGACATTGGAATTTGGCACAAGCGAGTTGGCCATGTTAATCTTCAACGTCTTAAGCTGATGGAGAAACAAAATATTGTTGGAGGTCTTCCTAAATTTGGAACAGAAGAGGTGATGTCAGAAGTTTATGAAGCATGCTAATTGGGGAAGCAAGCTAGGCATCCATTCCCAGTTCAAACAACTCATGTAAGTTCTAAACCTTTGGAAATGATCCACTCAGATGTGTGGACCACGAAGACAGAATCCATTAGAGGATGTAGGTATTACGTGGGTTTCATTAATGACCACACAAGGAAGGTGTGGGTGTACTTCATGAAACACAAAGGTGAAGTGTTTCAACATTTTTTGAATTTCAAAGCAATGGTGGAGAAGGAGAAGGGTGTGATCATCAAGTGCCTAAGGTTCAATGGAGGGGGAGAGTACTTTTCAAATGAATTCAGTGAGTACTTGAAGGAACATGGAATTGAAAGGAAATACTCATGTAGTTACTCCCCACAGCAAAATGGAGTTGTTGAAAGGAAAAACATGCACATTGTAGAAATAACACGTGCCATGTTGAATGAGAAGAATTTGCCAAATTACTTTTGGGCTAAAGCGGTAGCAACTATAGTCTATATTATGAATCGAACACCCACATCAGTAGTTCATGGCATGACACCTAAAGAAAAATTCATAAGCAAGAAACCAGATGTCTCACACCTCAGAGTGTTTAGTTGCATTGCATATGTGCATGTTCTTGATGAGAAGAGATCAAAACTAGATCCAAAAGCTAAGAAGTGTATTTTCATTGGATATTCTTTAGAACAAAAAGGATATAAATGCTTCAACCTTTCCACTTCGAAGTTACAAGTGAATAGAGATGTTGTGTTTGATCAGATGGTTAGTTGGTACCCACCACTGAAGATAGCAGAAGATGGACAGGCTAGAAATGGTGATGTTCCATCAAATGTGGAACAAGAATCACAATTAATTAGTGGACCACAAGAGTCCTCAATTAGTGGGTATAGTAGCACTCCATGGAAAGAAAGATTAAAATCTTCAAACATTGTAGATGGTAGTTCTCAAACATCATCTAGAAATCCTCATGTAGATGATGAGTCAAGTGATTCAGAAAAAAGTGTGGGTGAAGAATCAAGAATTTCTTCAGTTACTACTCCTAGAGCTCGGATGGCCAAGAAATCTTTGAAAACTCCTGACAACAACAATGGAGCACGAAGATCCACATGAGTCAAGTACCCTATACAAAGACTCACATATGATGGTTTTGTAACTCATTATTACGCATACATGGTGAGAGTCATACAAGAGGTTGAACCCATTTGTTTTGAACAAGCGATTAGAAACCTTAAATGGGATAATGCCATGGATGAAGAGATGGCGGCGTTGGATGCTAATGTTACTTGGGAATTGGTAGTTTTACCAAAGGACAAGAAAACAATTGGGTGTAAATGGTACAAAGTCAAGCACAATGCAAATAGATCTGTGAGTAGATACAAAGCAAGATTGGTTGCCAAAGGTTATGCCCAAACTTATGGCATAGACTATGAGGAAACCTATAGTCCAATTGCCAAAATGATAACTATAAGAACAATCATTGCTATGGCAGCAATAAAAGGATGGTCTTTACATCAAATGGATGTAAAAAATGTTTTTCTTCATGGAGATTTATAAGAAGAAGTGTACATGGGACAACCACTAGGTTATGTGGACCAAACATGTCCTAATTTGATTTGTAGGTTGAAGAAAACTTTGTATGGCTTGAAGCAAGCACCTAGAGCTTGGTTAGACAAGATAAGTCAATATCTTGTCACAAGTGGATTTCAAACATCTAATGTAGACTTTCCACTATATGTGAAAAAGACAGATCATGGGATTGTTGTCATAGTCATCTATGTTGATGACTTGATTATCACAGGAGATAGTGATGTAGACATCTTTGATTTGAAGAAGCTTTTGAAGCAAAAGTTTGAGATGAAGGATTTGGGAGAGCTGTGTACTTCCTCGACATTGAGGTAATCCAATCCCCCAAAGGGATGTGGTTACTACAAAGGCAATATGCCTTGAACAAATTGTCCGAATATGGGATGATGGGTTGCAAACCCATTTTAATTCCATTGGAGCAAAATGTGAAGTTAAGTGCAAATGAAAGAGACCTTGTGGAGGATACCACTATGTACAGACGCATAGTGGGGAGTTTGATTTACATGACCATCACAAGGCTAGATTTGAGTTATGCAATTGGAGTGGTGAGTCAATTCATGCAAACACCACAAAAACCACATTTGGATGTAGTGAGGTGCATACTGAGGTGCATAAAACATACTTTGTAGTGTGGAATTTTTTATGAAGCCAAGAGCCAGTTACAAGTACATGGATACACGGATGTTGATTGGGTTGGTAATGTTTCAAATAGAAGATCAACCATTGGTTTCATGTTTTCTTTTGGAAGTGGTGTTGTTAGTTGGAGCAGTAAGAAACAACCAACAGTTACATTATTAAGCATGGAGGCAGAATACATAGGTGCATCAATTGTTACATGTGAAGTAGTTTGGTTATAAAAACTACTTTCAGATTTGGGACAATCAATGGATGCTCTTGTTGTCATTTATTGTGATAACATCAGTAGCATACTACTTGTTAACACCCGGTCTATCATGCTAGGACAAAACACATTGAGGTGCACTACCACTTTATTAGAAAAAAAGTTCTAACAAAAGAAATTGACCTTATTCATGTCAGTACTGAAGATCAAGTTGTTGTCATTTTCACGAAGGCTTTAGGTATAGACAAGTTAAAAAAGTTTTGAAAAATGCTTGGTGTACTAGAAATGGATTTGAGCTTGAGGGGGAGTGTTGAGAATTCAAGTTCAACTAGTTAGGTTTCATTAGTTACTGGAGTAGGAAAGTAACTAGGTTACTTTCATAAGGTTGAATTACTTTTTTTACTTATATTAGTTTGGTTATTTGTGGTTTGGTCTTGTAGTTAAATACCTTGGTGTTCATGGTTTGTTTCTCTTTTCTTCATTACACAAGTTTGTGTATTTCATGTGACAAGAACCTTCAGGAATTCTTGATGTTTATGTTTTGTGTTGTGAACATCGTGTTATAGTTTCCTTTCAATAAAGTTCTATGTTTGCATTTGAGTAGATCTCTTATTTGTTAACATTTTGACACCATAAAACTACAAGAATGTGAAGTTGAAGTCATGTTGGTAAAAAATAAGGAAAAATGAACTACAAAGAAGCTTGAAAGCTGGCTATAAGGCAACAAATGAAAAATGTGCCTCTTGTGTTAGTGAGGCAAATGTAGGAAAGTTAGTTGTTTTGGATAGGGAAATTGTGGGATTGAACCCCCAAAGAGGGGTCACAAAGTGAATTGACAACCTGAATCAACTCGAACAATGAATGGTAAGTCCTAAACTATGTTTTTGCAAATTGTAGTTTTAATTTTATTTGATGTTAAGTTCATATTTTGGTGTTTCTCTTTATTGTGTGGCTTTAATCTTGGAAATAATTCACATTCATGTTGAAATTACTACTTAGCATGTTTTTCAAGTCCTCAACAACTTTTAATGGAAACATGGGTTTCATGGTAGATTTGTAATTCAAACTTAACAACTTCCTATAGTAACACATGTATGCACTTGAAGTCTTAGGGTTTTTGGAATTTCTTGAACCTTCCTATAGTTTGGATTATCTTGTCCAATTCTTTACATTGAACTTAATCCCTAAGCTAAACATTAGGTAGCATAAATCCTTGCAATAAACCCAAAGGAGTAATTAAGAATTTAGTCTTCAACAGTTAATTGTAATCCACAACTTAACATTGGATTTGAATTCCTATGCATGATTAAGATTTGTAAGTAAGGACTCATTTTAAAATCAAGATTCTTAGTCCTTTGTCATTTGGATTAGTATTCCTAGTTTATTCTTAATCGGGACTCTATTTGTTATCGAGTCTTAAAACAAGAACCCTAGTCCAATGTTATATAGGATTCTTGGTCTTAAAACGTGAATTGTTTCCTTGGTGATAAACATTATTCTTGAAATTTAGATCTCTATTCATAATTTTGAATTTGACAAGCAAATGAAGACTTCTAAGTTTATCCTAAAGTCTTGTGTTGTATAGTTTTGAATCCTAAAGAAGTAATCTAAGACTTCAATTTCAAAACAAACTACTGATTTTTTTGTCATTTGAAATTATATGTTCACTTTTGACATTATGTTTATAATTTGGAGACATAACACCCAGACCTAACAATAGTTACACCTTGGTTATCTAATCTTTTCGACTAATTTCCAATAATGAATATTTATCCTTGGTAAGCCCAAGTTCAAGTCACTTTGACCAACTATGCAATTTGGAGAAGCCAAAAGTTGTTATAATAGATCTAATTCTTCCCAAAGAATGTAGCATTTATCTTAAGCGACCATCAACAATATGCCTTGAGATAACTATGAACTAAACTTTACTTATATTGTCATGACCCTAGCCTTAGGATCACAACCAAGGCAAAGGCATGGAAAGGTGTGGGCCAAGAATGTAACCTAGGAGTCACATTTGCACTTTCACAAGTGTGAAAGAATGAACCCACACACTCCCAAGTGGAGTCAGAATCCCTATGGAGTCTTAAATCTTTAAATAAATATTTCAAGGGTCAAACTTCATTATATTAAATAATTTCTTATACCATTTGAAAGCTCTTGAAACTTAAATGTTTAAAATGGACTCACATGACCCATTTGAGTACTTAAAACACAAGTTATGGTCAAAAGAAAGGTCGGAAGTCAAAGTGTCAATTTGACTCTCACCCATTAAAAGTCAAGATTCGCCCTAAAGAACATGTGTGAAGGTGGCATGCCAAATATCGTTGAAAAGCTCTCAACAAGGGTTATAATTTTGCTTTAAACCTCACTTCAATCAGAAATCTACACAAGAAGTAATGGCCTTCCAAAAAGCCAAAAGTCTTAATTTCGAAAATTTCGAAACTCCTAACTTGGGAGCCTCACAACAAAATGACATTTGGATGTAGCCCCCATGGCTAATCATAGAGAATACTATAAGGGGGAAGGTGGTGGCTTCCCCCAAGTCTAGGCCATGGTGAATCTTGTGAGTTTGTGTATGCTAATGGTTTGTCCATGCACCAAAAATGTTCCACCCACACACTAACCAACTTGTTTTTTAGTTTGTGCAAGTTTGTGAGAATAATTGACCCGCTTGTCACTCATCCTAATCCCCATCCCAAAGCTCTAGCATGCCCATCTACCCCCAAAATGCTACAAGTTAGGGTGTGTACCCTAACTCCTCCTTCTTCCATTGTTTTCACTTTCAAACTCGCATTTGAATCTTTCAAGGAATGTGGGGGTGCGTCATATATCCTTTAGTGTAATTTTTGCCTTTAGTTTTAGAACCATTCATCTTGCATTTTGTGATCTAACTCATATATTGGAAGTTTTCTTTGAATGTGTTACAAAGTTGTTATGGACACATATGTTAAGAACCTAAGACACTTTTGTTTGTGTAATTTGCAAACTCGCAACCATTCAACATTATGTGGGTCATGTGTACAAGGGTTGCAAAATTGCCCAACTACTAATGTCATCATTAGTTGGAGGTGCTGTTAGTTAACCACATCTCATAGCAAACTCAACCCCCTTATTATGTCTTTTGCTCCCAGAATGAAGGAAATCACAAATGATGTACCTATTATTGACACAACAACCAAGGAGAAGGATGTAATTGAGATGGAAACAAAAGATGGCATTCAAGATCAAAATCATGAAAATGTGAATTTCCAATCAAAAATTGATAATGATGAGGAAACATCTAGTCATGTCAAATGGCATTCAAAACAATATGACCTTGCTGGTGAAAAAGAAAACCAAAACCCAGACCATGTGTTAATCAAAAATATGTTTGCAAGGTTATCACCCTTGAGTTGTCCACTTGGTAGGTTGCCCCCAAATGCATCTCCGCCACAAGGAGTAAGGACTAGAAGGTCAAAGCTTATAGATGTGGACTGTACAATCAAGAAAATTAAAGGAAAAAGACTTCACAAAACCCCAAGTAGACCCTTGGATGTAGTTTCCAAATGTCAAACACGGGCATGTGGTTCTTTAGAATTAAATAGACCAAAGAAATGCAATAAGTTTATGAAAGTTTTCCAGATATGTCAGATGACATTATTTTTGTATAAATTATGTTTGTCCATATTTTGGACATTTTTGTAATGTAAGGATGATATGCTCATATGTTATTTTAGGAGTTGTTGTGCATGCATTTATATTTTTCTAGGGCAATGAATTCATACACTGCCAAAAAATTTGAACTCCAACATTAATTGAATGAATGTATTAGATTATTGGCAAAGGTGGACAATTATAGTAGTGGATTTTCAAGTTTGAATTAAATGAGGCATGAATTTATCCATTGTACTTTCTTGCCTTAATTTAATCTTGTGAAATCTTGACCTTTGCATTGTTGATTGGTTTGATAGGTAGCTTTAATAAGAGCTTGTATTGGAATTTTTGTGTTGATGGACTAGTTGGAGAATGCAACAAATACTTACAGCACACATTTCAAACTCAACAATCCCTAAGTGCATTTCCTTGGTTTGATAGTTTTTCTATGTAATTTTGAACAATTATTCTCAATCCACAAATCTAGTATCTTATTTGGTAGTTGTTTTCAGGGTCTAAATTGTTATCAAGTTATTCAATTCTTCAAGGGACAAAAAGATCATTTGAGAATTCCACAATTTAGATTGAGATTTCCTTTTAGTTTGCAAGGATCAATTGTTAATAATGCATGTTTGATGTAATTAATGCCATTCTTTTATGGACCTATATGAATTTGCTTATCTTTTGATGCAAATTCATATAGGTCCATAAAAGAGTGACATTAAAAAGCTGCAATGGTTGGAAAGGTAACTCATAATAATAATAATTAATATATATACAATGGACTATATTGTATTGTGAAAACATGTTAAGGCATTGCAAATTTGGATGTACTTGTAATACTAAAAAATCCCCTACACCAATGTGATTTTTCTTTCAAATTAAATGACAAGATGTTAAAACACATCCTTGGTGAATTTAACCTCATTTAGTACCATGTTGACTTGGAGTTGCAATGAAATTTACATCCATTTACCTAAATGAATGCATAATTTGGAGCTCCAAACTAAATTCATTCTGAAAATTTCAAGTTATTAAGTTGTCCATTGTACTTATGCATCCTTTTTCAATGAATTTAGATACATCTTTTTGTAAATGATATTTTTGGATCATGATTTAAGGCATGTCGAAATTTGGGTTAATTTGGTGTAAATGTCAAAACACATGATTTTTTAAAAACAATTAGTCTATTATGTTTATGAATTGAAAATGTCATTTCAACCAATGGATTTGAAGTTTCTAAAAATCCAACATGATACCCTCAAGCATAGTTATAAAAATGTTTCATCTTCAAACTTCTAATTGAAAATATTGATTTTTGATGTACTCCTTTCAATGGATTTTTTTTTAATACTTGATTTTTGTTGAAATATCCCAAACTAATATGATGTTTCATAAGCATGTTTTTTAGATTTTTTCTTACATTAAGATGTCTTGGTTAGTGGAAAATATTAATTTTTAAAAACATTAAATTCTTATACTTCTAATTCCATGTGATGTGGTAAATTATATTCTAAAATATTCATTGAGAAGAAAATAATACAATCAAAGTACAATGTGATTGTATGCAAATTCAAAATGCTTTTAGAAATAGGAAGCTATGTTCATAACTAATATGATTTTATCATTTAATTTGCATTATATTATTATATCATTGCGTCATTGGGTATTTTGTTAGTGATAATATGAAAAATTGCCATTTGGGATGGTACTTTGCATCCCCCAATCATGCTTTCATATCAATGTATGTCCAAAGTCCCAAATATGATCATTTTTTGCATCGGGGATTTTTCCCACTATCGAAGTTTTTCTAGCAACATTGTGACCAGTTTCAAATTGGAGATGTTTACATGTTTTAGAACTTTTGAGTGCAATAGTATTATAAGTTGATTCCTAAATTGGATGTTTATGTGTAATTTTGCATTATTGAACATGGTTCTTGTAGCATAGATTGGTTGGTCTAATGACACATGCCATGGTAAAAGTGTGGTTTATGGTACAAATGGTTGCAACCTTATCACTTACTACTACTAGGCCCAATTCAGTAGAGGCTAATAAAGTTGAACCATGTTTCCTTGCTTTTGACATTCAAAATGTTTTCTCTAAATAGGTTTTCCCTTTTGAGTTTTTTGCTACAATAATTACAACAATTTTACTAGGTAATTTGTTATGCAATGCAAAGGGAAAATGAAGAAGGAATATGAGGTGCAAATGATGATGTTACTCATGTTATACCAAGAGAATTATAGACTCATCTAGCTATTCTATGTGCAAGACAAGGGTGGACAAAAGAGTTGGACATTGACTCTAAACTAAAGCATTTGGGAAAGAAATTGTTCCACAATTTCTTTGCAAATTTTCATGGAATTGATGTTAAAGACCAAGATTTGGAACTAATTGAACAAACTATGGCATGGGCAAGTTTAGCCATGTAGGGACCAAGATGTGTTTAAACAAGGATATGTTGTTAAGACTACCAAATAACATATTGTTAACCACCAACGACTTGCTTAAAGAACAAGCATTTGAAGCTAACATGTTTGTAGACCTTAGCCAAGGAACAAAAACTAAATTTGTTTTGCATGTTTGAATGAACATGCAAAGTATGTGATGGTAGGCAATAATAAAAGAGCTCATGGAAAAAAATTATTCGTCCCTGGAAGAAGACTTTGGTGTCGCATATGTTTGAATTATAATTTTTTCAATGAACCAAATTCTTTTGGTCTAGCACATTGAAGAGCTGAAACCCTAGCTTTAAGATAGCTTGACCAAGTTCTATGAATAGATGGTCAATTTCATCAATGGAACAACAATGGTTGAAACATTTGGCTTTGATAGTAACAACAAATTCGACTCAAACACTTGATCTAAACAAATAATGACAAACAAGAAAGTATGCAGCTTTGAAAAAGCTTGTGGAACTTCAAGTTCAAGAGAAAGAAGAGAATTGATTGATCTTGCATCACCATTTCAACTTGCAACAAAGATAGTAGGAACACCCTTGTTTATTGGCAAAGTCCACTGAATTTAGTGGATGGAAAGAGGTTTACAACACACAACCATGATTCATGAACATGTGAAGTAAGTGATGGCCATTAAATACTTGTAATGAACAATAATCAAAAAATAACCTCCAGATAGTGGAGTAGAGGTTGGCAACATGGAAGACTATGTCTAAGATCCCATTTCTTCAAAGATTCTCCACCCCCTACTAGCTTACCTTGGGTAACACGCCACCAAAAAGGTGATTCCCATTGAAAATGTCTTGCATAGATTCATTTGTTTGTAAGCCATAAATACAAGGCCCTTGCCTGACACCAAGGTCTTATAATTGAAATAACACATTTAATTCTAACTCAACAACACCAATTCACTTCTATAACTCCTTGTGTAAGTGTTGTTGGCACATTAGAAGTAGCTAATAAAGCTAGCAATAACACCAACCACCAAACAATTCCCTGCTCCACCAAGGTTCATGATTGATCTAAGCAACACTATGAACTATAAATAAGTTCCCAATTGGTTATTCACCTTGTTAACTAGGATGTCAAGGTCCAACCTATCATGTGCCTTTATTTCATGGTTTATTGTAACCACATTTTGTTATTCTTGTGTGTTCTCCTTCATGTATCATTGTTTGACAAATAACATCTTTTCAACAACTAAAAACTCCTTCATTTTCTAGTTATAACAACTAAAGTTGTTGTGTAAAAAATACAGTTTGAGCCACAATAATTTACATTAGCAATAATGGCAAAATATGTTTAGTTGCAAAAACTAAAAGTGGTTCTCATATGTAATCATGCTAGCATGTGATTTAACCCCAAAACATAATTAACTTCCAATATGTGTTGTAGTGACATTAGCAAAAGATTGATTTGGTAGGAATGAAACCACAAGGATGCAATGACACATTTACATGTCATTTCTCAATTAGACCCAACAACAACTCTTCTTGGCAATGTCATGATTAAATTCATACCTTAAGGATTGTGAAAAACAAATCTGGTCCATTGACTTAGCAAAACACAGCCCCATGTGTGCCAAGGGTATTAAAAGGTCTTAATCCCCAAATCATGGCAATAGGTTCAATAATGTCCATACATATAGTTCTAATATTTGTGAAGAGTCTTCCTTTTCACACAATGGGTAAGGAGATTATGTTGTTGCTATAAATTTAGCTTCATTAGGTGATGCATAAGTCATTTGCACCACAAATAGCCTAGCTAGTTCACCCCCATAAAACTCATTGGCAGAAAAGAAACCCCTTAAGCCACTGCATCAAAACATCAATGTAATTCACAATCCAATTCAATCCTTATTTTTCACAAACTTGGGATCTACTTCAACATAAGAAATCTCAAATTTTGAGGTTGGCCAACATTCTAACAACTTGTGAAATGCTACCATTTGTTATAATGGTTCCACCTATTATATCAAAATAAACAATCTCTCCACAAGTAGTGGAAACTTTATCAAACATTATTGTGCAAAACTCATCTATTGATGAGGAACCACATAACTTTACAATAATTGACAATACACATGAATGTCACCAATTTGGGCAATGGCGGAGGCTGGAATCAAACTAGCATGCTACTACCTTGGACTTTGTCACCATAGTTCCCTTGCCTCCCACCAAATCAATAATAAAAGTTAAGTGTCTTTTAGTCATGTGTCTTCAATTTCATCACATTTTGAGGTTTCACATCAAATTGATTTCCTTTGCTATGACTTCTATATTAACCACCTCTACCAAAATTTCAATCATGTGCAAGCTTAATTCTTGGGCATCTTCAAAGCCATAAAAAGAAAATCTATCCCACCAAATTCCTTACATGTGCATGCAGGTTGCAAAGTTGTTGGACATAAATTGCCATCCAACATGAAAATAAGCTCATTCCTGATACGTTTTGCAAATTAAAAAAATCATATTAGGTGCCAAATGCTCCTCCTATTATCATCAATCCACACTGTTAATGTTACCAGCCCCAAAAGCTTTAATTTCACGTGAGGCAATGGTAATCAGTAAACTTATAAGTATGAATGTGAAAAAATGGAAGGTGCAAACACTCACTCAATTACAACTCAAACATAGGTGTGACCTTCAAACATAGCTCGATATACCCAACGTAGTGACTATGAATCCCATAATTGAGCAATTGCATTATTCAATTTAACTACAAGGTATTTCCATTAGATGCCTTCATTTGCTTCATTGATTTCTCCACATGATTAGTCTTGAGCATCCAAACCCTACATAACCCAACCAAGTTGCAATAACCTAAAAATTTAAAGAACAATGTATGAATCAAGGGATGGAGCTTAATGACTCTTGGGTGCACTCCCACTTTGGGAGTTGCACTTGTGCAAGAGTCGCAAATGTTTAGAGCCTTTGTTGGAAAGGAAAACAAGCGCCAAATTTGGCCCCTAGGACACCATTAGAAAGGTCTTGAATCTTAGATGCTTAAAGTGCCTTCTCATTGTTCATTTAGACCTGATTTACATGAGTTATGATTAAAAAAAAGGGTGGAAGTCAAATTGAAAATTTGACTATTGACCATAAACCCCTTGAAAGCAAGGGCCAAATGAGCTTCGATTGAGACATGTTATGCACTGTTGGAAAGATCCTTTTGAGGGCTATAAAATATTGCCCTCTCATTTTCAAAATTGATTTAATTTGAGAAAGATATGAATGTCCAAAGTTTTGGGACAACAAGAGTCCTAGTTTTGGGACTCCCACTTGGGAGTCATGGGGAAAAGTGACATTTGAATGGAATCCCCATGGAAAGGCACATAATATACTATAGGGAGGGAGTGGTGCCTCCTCCCAAAGGTTGTGGGCTTGTGAATTTGTTTTAGTCCCATCCTGTAGCTTTAACACACCCTCCTACCCCCAAATTGTTGTGAGTTAAAGAGCGTGCCCCAATTCTTTTTTTTCCGTTGTTTTGCTCTAGGACCCACATTTGGGCCCCATAATGAGTTTGGGGGTGCATCAAATGTAGGCATGAGAAATTTTTGTGAAGTTTAATGAATTGAAAGCCCCATTATAACTCTTATTTTTCATTGTTTCGTTTCAGGACCCACATTTGGGCCACCTAATGAATTAACGTGCGCATCAAACATAGGGATGAAAAATTGTTTTGAAGTTTAACAAATTAAAAGCCCTAATATAACTTTTTTTTTTTTTGTTCTTTCATTCTGGGACCCACATTTGGGCCCCCTAAGGAGTTTGGGGGCACGTCAATGTAACAAAAAAAAATTCAACAAACTTAGGGTTCCTAATGGCAAGGTGCAGTGTAATGAAAGTTATTGATTTCAAGATTAAAAGGTTTTGAATTACCAAAGTTGGAAGTCAATCGCAACAAAATTGTAAAAAAGTTACAATTAAATTAAACCTAAAGTCAAATCAAAGTTGAATTATAATGGAAAACACATACATTATTTCATGCATCAAGATTTCCAATATTCATCCATCCATAAACAAGGTTAACCAAGATAGTGAAATGGTCGACATAATAGAGCCTAACAAATTTTGAAAGTGAATCTCTACACTATAGTTCAACTATGAATTTATTAATTAAAAATAAAAATCAATGGTCAATTGGACGCGATGGTCAACGTCATACACTTACCAACCTAGTCAAAAAGTTGACTTAGTTGAGGTGTGAAGTGGGCCACGTGGAATTTGTTGAAATAAATATAATTATGTAATTAAGGGGTAACTTGAGCCCAACATGCAATCAAAAATTGGTTGGTTAGAAAATGACATTTTTCTCCTCATGAAAACGATTTTGGCTTCGTAGCAAAGATGATATTTTTTTCATATGTGATACCATTTTGATAATCATAACATAATAACACTTATGGTCTTTTTTATTTCAGCCCCCAAATGCTTGGTGATTATAATTATTCTGATTGTCCCATTCCTTTGTATGGTAATAATGTTATTCCCGCAATCATGTGCCATTTTAACATCCTTCAACCATGGTCTCCCCAGCAACATGGAATAACTAGAATCTACCACAATATTTTGAAGTATAGTAAACATAGTTATGTAAGGAATGCCATGAACATATATTTTCAAATCTCTAATCAACGCCACTGGTTTTGTGGTTGTTTGATTTGCCATCTTCAAATTATATGGTGCATGTTTAGGCTTTGGAAGCCCCAACTTCAATCTCAATTGTTTTGTAATAATATTAATTCTAGAACCTCAATCCAACAACACGTCCTTTATTGTATTCTTCCCAATCAATACTTGGATAACTGTCATATGATTATCAATTACTATAATAGTTATCTTTACCTTTAGTACTAAAAAACCAACTTGTTTATTTGTGGTTGTTCTATTTAAATTTTGAGTTTTTTTTTGGTTTTAGCTTTTACGAAGGATATCTTTTTAACTTAGGAGCTATTTTAAACAACTATCCCAAGTTGAGAGCATAATTTGTTTCTAACATCTGTTTTCCAATGTCTAAAAAAATCTCTTTCACTATGATTAGTTTCTCTTGTGAATTCACTACCTCCTAAGATTTTTGTGTTTTCATAGGAATAATATTTTGCATACCCGGCCAAGTTGTGTTCCATCCCTCCATGGATGTGCATGGCCCTTATGTTTGGGTTTGTGTTTTTTGAATTTGTTGAATTATTTCCACCATTGTCTTTTTCAACCGTTCTTCTTTCTCCCAATCAGTAACATTCTTTGCTTTCCCTAGATTTCTATCCATGAACACCTATTCTTCAGTTGTTTTACTTCTTGTTGTAACATTAACATCCACCACATTCACATTTGTTATGATTATTTGTCTCAATAACAGGTTGAACTTCTGTTATCACCACAAATTTCCCTTGAAACATCTTTTGCATCTCAGCAAACTTTGGACAATCTGCCATTTTATGTCCATTCAAACCATAGATGTGGCATGCATATGAAGATGTCTTCTATGATTTTTGACTTGGTTGTGTTGCCTTTATCGTTGCCACCGTGGTAAATGTCATGTTTCATTACTAGTTGACATAATTCACTATTATAATTTATTGTATTAAATAGGTTTATTTATATGTTGTTTTAAATACCTTATATATGTTATTTAATGATATACCTTTTTTTTTTTTAATGTTATTTTAGTTATTATAACTTATACCCTATATTATTATAAGTTATTATAGGCTATTATAAAAAATTAAATTATTTTAATTAAATTATTCAACTAACTTTAAGTTATTTTATGTTAAGTTAATATATGTTATTTCAAGTTATACTTTAAGTTATTCAAGGTTCCACTTTATGTTATTATAAATTATTTTATCCTAAATATAATAACTTAAAATAATCTAAAATATAATATAATGACGTAATGTAAAATAGCCTATAATAACCAATAATAGCCTATGAAAAAAATTACCAATAGCCTATGATATTATAACATAAAATATCCAACAACAACTTATAATATAATAATCATTAATAATCGTAACATAACATAGAATAATTGATAATAATCCATAATAAAATAACCACCAATAGGCATCACTAGAATAACCACCAATAGGCATTACTAGAATAATTACTAATAGCCATTAATATAATAGCCACTAATAACTCAATAAAAGAACAACCAATAGCCACTAATAAAATAAGCACCAATAGCCATATATTATAATTATTTAAAATTGCCAAAAATAATTTAAGGTGAAATAATCTACAATAGACAAAAGTAACTTAAGGTGAAATAACCTACAATAACCTAAAATTGTTAATAATGATGTAAGGTGAAATAACCATCAATAGCCAAAAGTAACCAACAATTGTCACATAGTTGAAAATAGCCTAAAATGAAATAACTTAGAATAGCCAAAAGTAATTTATAATAGTTGCAAGTAGAATAAAATGAAATAATTAATAATAGCCAAATATAACTTACAATAGCCGAAAATAACTTAAGGTGAAATATGTTAAAATAACCAAAAGTAACATAAAATAGCAAAAAATAACCAAAAGTAATTTAGAATAACCATAAATAGCCATAAATAATGTAGGGTGAATTAGCCTTCTAATAATTAAAAATAGCTTAGCATAAGTAGTATTATTATATAAATAAAAATCTTATTCATTTATTAAACTTTTTTTTTTCGAAAAAGGTCATTAAAATGTTATAGAATAATGATATTCAAAAAACAATTCGTCAAATGATTTTACACTTTTGAAAGGAAAGAAATATAATTATGTACATTATTGAAATTTTGAAAAAAAAAAACTTAAATCATTTTATTTGAACAAAATTTCAATAAGATATGAATTTTCAAAGTTTATGATTTTTTTAAATGTTTAAAATGAAGTATTTGATAAATAGAATGTGATGTAACACATTATCATAACAAGTGTGGTGACTTGATGGTAAAGGTGTTTGCCTCCATTCTAAAAGTTAAGGGATCAAACTTCACAAGTGGTGTGCACGTGGTCAACAATGGTAAATTGACCAAATATTCTCTTATTTAGTTCTTTATAGTAGGTGCCTATGTTGATTACATGGCTTACGTATGTATGTTAGGTTTTAAACCTAACCTAGGTAGTGACATGTGTGGATAATTCATAGGTTAAAAATCATGAAATTATCAATAATATTATCTATTAAATAATTTAAATTTAATTGGTTTTCATGTTGCCTAGTTAATTAACTAGCAAGTGAATGTTTAGTAAATTTGTATTTCACTTTAGAGTAACCTTGTTTCATTAGGTATTAATGAAACAATTCATTGTTCATAGCAATTGGTCCATATTCATTAAGGGGTTGACCAATTTCACCATGGTAAAAATGTCAAAATTCATTCAAAATCTAGTGAAACCCATAGTGAACTAGGATGCATTTTGGTGTAATGTGTGTATAATTTTCAAGAAAATAATTATGAACATATTAAGGGAGTAGTTGATGACTATAATTCAAGTGAAGATGAGAGCAATGATGATAAACACAATGACAATGACAATGGATAATCTTCCTAATGGTTATAAGGGTTAAGTTTGTTTTTTGTGATGTACCAATTTGCATTGGTTTCAATGACCTAAATTGGTTATAATCATTTGATTTTGTTTGCTCAATGGTTTTAGATGCATTGATATTAAATTTCATTTAAATGTTGTAGTAATCAACATTAAAGTATTTGGAATGTAGGTAAAATTCAAGAACCCATAATTTGCTTCAATTTAGGTTTGTATTTTATGGCTTATGATGAAATAAATTTAGGAAACTAGGTGAAGCAGACATGAATTTTAAAGTATAGATCAATATTAAAAGTCATCCAACAAATTGGTCAATTAATTATAGTAATAGTTCAAAAAAACACATAATTCAACACTTGGTTGGACATCAAACACAAGTGTTAACCTCAACACCATAACTATTCAGACGCCACCAAATGTCATTTGTGATTAGTAGACAACCTCGTGGCCAAACAAACAATAAAATGTTAAATAGGCTAAAAAAATACATAGAGTCTAAACAAATCATTTTCATATTTTTTAAAGTAGTTGTGTGAAACTCCAAATTGCATTTAAAAATTCATGAAGACATATTACATGGCCTTCACATGTTGCATATATGCATTGATATTAGATCCTTTAGACCACTAGCCATAATCAGGCGGAGTTTGGGAGAGAACTAATAGAAAGTTCAAAACAAGGATAAAAATTATATTAAAAAAATGGTTCACCTAATGGCGTTAGGTTTTTTTACAACTTCAAGGTAACTCATTGGATTACCTGGTGGCCACCAGATAAATTATGAATGATGGGATAGATAATGATGATAAATGGAATGATCTATGGTTAGTAGGTAGGTGCTTACTTAATTTAGGGGTAGATAGCTACCACAATTTTTCTTGATATCAATTCAATCATATTTGATAGTTGATTAATGGATGGGGACTTAGCTGTTGGAAACAATGTTGATATATGGGATACCATGTTTCAAGTGGAAAAAGTGCAAATTGGTTATGGGAGTTGTAGGAATCCCAAGCTAGCTCCTGTATATGGGGCATTTGGAATGGAATATTGTATTATCATTTTACCATTAGTCATGTTTGAATCCATGGCATAAAAAAATCTATTTTTCCCAAGTCCAAGAGCGAAATGTTATGGGGAATCACTAGGTGTCGATTGTTTTTGGTATGTAAAGAATGTATCTTTATAGGTCGGAATAACATCAACATCACCAGATTTCATGGAATGGGGATGCATGGAGTCAAGCCACATGGAGGGTTTCAACAATTTGGGAACGAAAAGAGTTTCATCTCTTGTCTAGAGATATGCCCCAACATCCTCCATTGAAGATGAAATAATCCTCACCGAATTTGATGAGGATAATGCAACACCCAATAACTTTTCCCATAGTAGTGATGATAGCTCCAAAGGCCACAATAACGTTTCGACAGCCAACCTCCATATTGCACAAGAAGAAATGGTCATAACAATCACCCAAATATCCTTCATTGGGATGTTCTAGTTCGAGAGGAACAAAATGTGATGTTGATGTTGAAGGTGTTTTCATTACTAGAGGTCAAGTAATTGCATGTGACCCAAGGGAGGCAATGCTTGATGATGATTTGGGTGAAGATCATGTTGGAATTCTCATCTCGTATTGCCCTGATGACATATTGACAATCATGAGTATTTGAAGGTGGCCATTGTCACAAACGATTCTTTCTAGGCATTCTTTGAAAATTCTCCTAAAATCATATTATGATAATCATATATCTAATGTAAATGAAAAGGGAGCAATTGGCATGAAGAAGTAATATACCTTTCACAAAAAAATGAAAAAGGCCCTAGATGTTGATGTTCCCATGTCAAGGATCGACAAATTATTGTTTGAAGAATCCATTCAAACAATTGGAGTTATTGTTTATTACTCCTTGAATTGTTGCCAATATTTTTTATGAGAAAAAATTGCATTGATGAGAAAGGAGTTTTGGAAGATGTTTTGTGAAGATAAAAAAGCTTATGGTTTGGACATCCCACAATGATTGCACTCAAAAGTTGATGTTAGGAAACAAAAATTCATCATTATTCAAGGTGTTGAGGCTTGTGAGAAAGCTTAGTACAAAGTTGTGGGTTTAACACAATCAACATATATGCTATATGAGCAAGAAAGTTGGCATGGCTGTAAATTCCTATCGCATGGAAACAAATGGACAAAAAAACAACACTATGTTGTCAAACAAGCAATGTTCAATGTTGAATCTCTCATAATGAAATGTGCCAATGTTATGCCCCATCAAATCAAAGGCATCAACACTACTACAAAATGCGTCCTAGTTCACTATAGGTTTCACTCTAAGTTTCACTAGATTTTGAGTGAATTTAGACATTTTTACCTAATGAAAGTGTTTAACCCCCTAGTGAACGGGGACCGATTACTACAAACAATAAATTGTTTCATTAGTACCTAATGAAACAAGGTAATTCTCAAATGAAATATAAATTTACCAAACCGTTCATTTGCTAGTTAATTAACTAACCAAAATGGAAATCAATTAAAATTTAATTATTTAATACATAATAGTATTGATGATTTCATATTTTTTAACCTATGATTTATTGACATGTGTCATTACTTAGTTTAGGTTTTTAACCTAGCCTAGGTAAGTAGGCCACGTAATCAACCTAGGCACCTATTATAGGAATTAAACATGAGAATATTTAATCAACTTACCATTGTTGACCACACACAACACCACTTGTGAGGTTTGATCCATTGACCTTTGGAATGGAGGCAAACACCCTTACCATCAAGTCACCCCACTAATGGCTATTGGTACCTATTTTATTGGTGGGTATTATATTAATGGCTATTAATGGTTATTCTATTAATGGCTATTGGTGGCTATTCTATTAATGGCTATTGGTGCCTATTCTATTAATGGTTATTGGTGGTTATTAATGGTTATCATATTAGTGGTTATTGTATTAATGGCTATTGGTGCATATTTTGTTATTGGATATTGGTGGTTATTAATGGTTATCATATTAGTGGCTATTGTATTAATGACTATTGGTGTTATATTATATGTTATATTACAACTATTGGTGATTATTGTATTATAAATTATTGTTGGATATTCTATGTTATAATATCATAGGCTATTGGTAGTTATTATATTGTAGGGTATTTTAAATTATTTTTTATAGGTTATTATTTTTTATTCTAACTTATTTTACCATAGGTTATTATATTATATTTTATATTATTTTAAGCTACTATACTTAGGATAAAATAATTTATAATAACATAAAGTAGATTGACTTTGAATTACTTAAAATATAACTTGAAATAACATATATTAATTTAAAATAAAATAACCTAAAGTATAACTTAAAGTTAGTTGAATAATTTAATTTATAATAACTTAAAAACTTATAATAAACTAGTTAAGATACCTCAACGTAAAATAACGTATAATAGGTTAGGGTACAATAATTTTTTAATAGCCTATAATAACATAAAATATAAGTTAGAATAACTAATGTAGCTTAAAATAATATAAGGTATATCATAAAGTAGCGTAAATAAAATATTAAAAGAAACATAAGAATAAAATTATTTACTACAGTAAATTAGAATAGTGAATTATGTTAAGTAGTAATGAAACATGATGTTTACATAGTGATATTATAGTGAAATAACTTCACTAGGGTGAAATCAGTAAAATGCAATGAATTTATTTCATTTTAAAGGTCCCATAGTGATTTAGGCTAATAAATTGCACCCCACTTCTATAGTAGTGTAGGGATGGTCAACATGACGTGATACTTGTGATTTCGAAAACATGGAAAAGTGTTTGTGAACAAAATGATGAGGTGCATAAGGCAATCTTGAACCCTATTTATGCTAGAACCTCATCTATGTTCCCAAATTTAATCACCTTTAAATTTATGTTAAAGGTGATGGGAAAACAATATGGGATTTCCATATATTCTGATTTTGTTCCATTAATCTGGTTGATAATGTTGTTGGTCTTAATGGATTATAAATCAATAAAGAGCTAGGAATTGGAAGGATCTTTTAATATGTGATGAGCTATTTGAGGAAGAAGCATCACCTCAATGTTGATGTGAGGAAACATGTACTATTTGTGAATCATTGAAGGATTTGATATCCAAAGTTAGCAAGAACAATGCGGGGGTGAAGGAACATCAAATCAAATTATGGAAGCAGAACATTCACCAAAAATCTTGTAGATGGCTTTATCACACTTGGAGAGTTAAATCAATCTAGTCCAAAAGAGGAGTATTTTTATATTATCCATGACAAGATGTACCATTCTAAAACTACTCTTCTTAGACTTCTTATGAAAAACAAAATGGTTTCTAGTTTGGGTTAGCTCCCATCACTTTGACTAGTATGATTGCTCATGGTCATGGAGATGAAGCCCTTTGCTTAGTTTTCTAATGAATTTTGGCCAAATGATCCAAATTTTACAATTGGGTCCTTATTACCGTTATTTTGAGCCTTGGAAAAAGAGCCTATTAATGAATCTAGGATTCTCTTTGAACATGAACCATAAAATGCATTATTTCAAAGATTGATGCATGGAGGTTTTCATTGTTTGGCTACATGGAAGACGTAAAATAATTTCATTGGTGTTAAGCCATTTGCTAGAAAGATGTTTTTTCAAATGGACAATTGTGTGAAAGATAACAAGAATCATCACTTGCTTGCATTCTTATCTCTCATGATTACAAGAGAAGTGTTTGAAGAAGTGCAACTAAGGTTTCTAGTTGTTGGCCACACCCATGAAGACATTAATGGTAGTTTTGGATATCTTTCTGAAAAATTGGACTAGGATAATTATGTATTGGCCAACTTAATGAAAGTGTTCATGGTTTCATAAGATTGTCCTTTCATTCTTCAACTTATTGAAGAAATCCCATATTTCAAGACTTGGGTCAAAGGACGTTTGAAAGATGGGCCAAAACTCTTGGTTGGCCATATGGACGTGCATTTGTTTCATTTTTTTGTTGATTTCATTGGGTGGCTTATTATGCAATACAAGGTGTCCCCTACTAATGCCCTCTAACATCCTAAGGATCACTAGTAGAAATTGGCCAAAATGTAACCATTCTATTTGCGACTACATGTGACTATTAGTTATTTGCAACTACATTTGGACATTTTTGCAACTATTTTTTGTGTTGGTCATATTTGCAATTACATTACAACTAATTTGCGACTATTTTGGTGTTCATATTTCCATGTAAACAACATTAAGTTTGGTTTTCATCCAAGTAGAACAATTTATGTCCCTTTAATTACAAATGTGACCAATTTAGTTGCAACCCTATGAATATACAAAGGTGTATTTTGTGAATTTTAAGGAATGTAATTGGGTATATTAATATTTATAAATGTATATTTTGAATGTATCTCAACAACCATATTACATGTGTATTCAAGTAAAATTATTAACATAAATAACCTCAATATAATGGTTACATTAATTAGTGTATATTTTGAGTATATTAAAATTTTATGTAAAATATTTACTAAATACATTGTGCCCATATTACAAGTTTATCCAAACCATCTTATTATACTTCTTAAAATTATTACAAATGACATTTATTAATAT
>Ga0209208_10001421_pt1 | contig 33695 bp, 19 predicted proteins | sample S1TSphfallax_3_FD_187694 | JGI IMG/M metagenome (GOLD analysis project Ga0209208, IMG submission 187694) | Host-associated microbial communities from peat moss isolated from Minnesota, USA - S1T2_Fd - Sphagnum fallax MG (SPAdes) (version 2) | ecosystem: Host-associated > Plants > Peat moss >...
AACCAAAAGAATTGTGAAATTTCGGATTTTTTGGTTTTCTTAGTGTAAATTCAACTACTTCTGCTAAAATTTTGGGGATTTTTCCCCTAATTTTCAATATCAAAAAATTGAAAACAACAAAAAAAAAAAACAAAACCCTTGATTCTACACCTTGGGTGAACCAGAACCTACACTAGTACTACTATGGTAAAAGCTCCCCATCAAAAATTAGTTGCTTACGGTAAGTAAGCACCTATGTTTTGTTCATACCATGATGTTGGAGTTTTTAATTGGCTAGCTACTTTCCACACAAATTCTTCACCTTGAGTAAATCGGCATTTGTTACATTCATACTATGGTAAAAGTTCCAAAATAAATTACGGGTTGCTTCTAAACACTCTAGTATCATGTCCTTAGACTAATCAAGGTCTCCCTCCTTTTGTCTAAATTTAACAAACTTTCCTAGGTTAAATATATCCATGAAAGAGGCATTACTCAAGAAGGTGAAGGGATGTGTATAAATGCTACTTCACCCTAGCCCAGATTCTCTTTCCAAAAACCAAGTTTGTAGAAACACCATCATCATCACCATTTGTAGAAAGTAGGAGGCCACTTTTTTTTTGTTTTGTGGGGGTCAAGGTTTGACCCAAGATGTTGATTGACAACCCGAGGAGTCACCGGGTGGTGGAACAGCATTTGGTGCATGAAGATGAATCATGATGAAGGAGATTGGGTTGTAACCAGAGTTGGGCAGGTACCAACTTTTGAACATAGTACCAGTTAGTACTACTGGTATCCAATCTTTTTAAAAACAATTCATACCAGCCTTGTCCTGGTATTGAGGTGAAAGGCTGATTTTTGGCTGGTATGTGGTACAGTAAAGATCTAACTATTTCTGATTGGTCGATCATGATGATTTGCCTAGGTGGTGGCATATAAATAGGCTTTCATCTTATATTGATCAATTTTTCATGTTTTTTTTTGGATGGGGTGTGAAAACAATTAACACTCTATGGTGGATGTGATAATGACTGATTGAGGCGCACATATTGGGGTGTTAGGGTGGGACATTTGAGAGTCCAAACCTCCAATTATTACAGCTTTTACAATTTACGTTAGATTTGAAGTTGGAGACCATATAACCACCCTTTTTATTTTGTGTGAAATTTCGTATAGTTGTGAATTTTTTAGTAAAAAACTTGCACATTGAATTCGACAATTTTTATTTGTTTTAATACCAGATTTCTATACATGGTTGAATTAGGTAGTAAAAAAAAATGAGGGTGTATAATTTGTTTCTTTTCATATTATCTTAATAGCTAAATTTGGCTAAATTGGATTATGGATGATTGCCACCTTAGCTACATCACAAAATTATAAATAAATAAAAAGAGAAAAAAATCCTTGCATATATAACCATAAGTAGTGCCTATTTCATGACCACATAAAAATCCTTGTGCTAATTGAAAAACCATACATGACTCACTTCCTGAAAGAATTAAAACAACTCTAACTAACACCAACTTTAACTAACTTAAAATTTTATTTATTCGACAACAAATCTATTTTCTGAAAATAAACTAGACACCATAATACAATATATATTATGTGCATCATGAAGTTTGTTCCATTGATGTATGAAAATATTTCACATAGTTACACTCTGGATGGGTAGCCTTTCCCCCAAAATCCCACACATCCTACCTAGGTCATGATATTCAAATGCATGTAAAAAGACCCATAAAGGTCAACCACTTTCAAGCTTGGTATGGTCTTTAAACAATGATGATGTTATATTCCACCAAGTTTTAACCTTTCAAGCATTGTAATTTGGCTTCAACCTTCACAAAACTGAAACAAACATCTCAGACCATCATTAGCAAATATATTTAACAAAACCTTTGCAATAAAATCATATCATATTTGAAAACTGACACACAATCATGTTTTCACTATGAAAATATCTTCAAGTTCATGAATATGTTCTTATTCTTCCTTTACTAGTCATGCGAATTCCCCAACTGTTAAATTGACAAAATTAAGATATTTGAATTTTAAAAATGTTCAAGAAATGAATATTGTAACACATTTTGAGCAACAATTTTGAATGTATTTTAATTGCTTTATATGATAGTTGGGTCCTTAGGTTGAAGTATGGAAAGATGTCTAACAATGACCTAGGGCAAGTCACTTTCATTTTTTCCTTAATAGTGTGCAAAACAATAGAATGCTTTATATGAGAGTTGGTTGCTTAGGTTGAAGTATGGAAAGATGTCTAACATTGACCTAGGGGAAGTTACTTTCATTTTTTCCTAAATAGTGTGCAAAATATTATATTGCTTTATATGATAGTTGGGTCCATAGTTTGAAGTATGGAAAGATGTTGACTTAGGGAAAGTCAATTTCATTTTTTTCCCAAATAGTGTGCAAAACAATATAAGGAGCAATTGTGCAACTAAATTTCAAAATTTTAAAAAATAATTGATCTAAATGTAGATTTGATTAGAAATGATTATGAAAATATATTTAAAATATTCTTAAAGTATTTTCAATTTTATTCGAATTCCTTTAACATTCTATTATTTCATAGCACACCAAAATAATACCCTTTTAAATTTATCTCATGTGTTTCATAAAATATACAAAAAATGACTAATTCCTTAAGGTAACAACATGGTTGTATTTAATTTTCATAGGATAGGCTAATATGACTATAAATAATGTAAGGAAATATATATTGAAAATATTGGTACTATACTTTTGCTTGTAAGGAAAGATGTCATTAATCTTAATGCATTGTACATAATACTTACCAACTTTTTTATTTAAAAATTACTTGGACAACATCAAAATGAAAGAATTATGCCACAAAGTAATTCCAAATATTCTTTAGTTCCTTGAAATTGCCCTAGAAATCTCCCATGTATGTTATGCTCTAGTATATGTATCCTAACAACTTGCTATCAATATTTTACATATTTGATAATCTTGTGCTATGTTTTGTTGGACATGAAAAATATTCCAAACTAAACTTACATGTTCAAAAAGTTTCCACCTTTAAAGGAGATCATGTCAATATATGCATTATCAAGTGTGTTAGGTTCAAATGGTGTATCTCCAAAACCAAACTGATCCACCCTACTAATCCACCCTATTGTATTGGAGACTATTTATTTATTTATTGTTGTGGATTGACATGAATTTGGCATTAAATCTTCAAGCTTTCAAATGCTTTGCATGTGGGTTGTTTAATGCAATGCGACATGCAAGGGTTGAGTGGTTGTGTTCATTTGTGATGGTCAATTGGATGCTTGTCATGATGTGGATGCAAAAACAAACTTTTGATGGTGGAGAGTAACTATGAGGTGTGCTAGTCATTGTTGTTCAAATGTGTGGATGATGTGATGAAATTTTTTGCATGATGTTGAAAACAAAGATGATAATTAACAATCAAAGGGGCTTATGCTTAAGAAATAGATTTATTGTTCTGAAGATAAGTGATGCAAAATGTCATTTTCATTTGCATTACTTCATGTAATGGAATAAAATGATGGCAAAGTAATTCATGGAACTATATTATTACATTATAATGTTTCAAATTTCATTAATTTATCTTATTGTGGTTGTTTTAACATAAAATGAAAGCATGATTTTTATTTAGAGAAAGTTGGAACCAAGAAGATCCTCTACAAAACTATTTGACTTTCAATTCATTGTCTAAGCAATGTAAGTAGTTGCATGATAGGTATTATACAATATGAAATCATGATTGAACTTTTTAATGTTTTGGATTTTTAATGTTTCCTAAGCATGTCAAGATGTGCATCATGGTTGTTCATCTTAGATTCATCATAACAAATCTTATACTAACTAAGGCACCTTAAGAATGATACTCAGTATTTAAAAATTGGTTAATTAAAATTCCATAATTCAAGAAAAGTTAAGATGTATCATTAAATTACTTGAATTAATCACTACCTTTAGGTGGCATATATTTTGAATGTCTTACCTAACTAGTCAAGTGCCAAGGATTGCAAGGTTTGCTTTTGAAGGTGGTGCATGAAATAGGTTAATTTTTTGTTTCAATCATAATTGTTTGAGTGGGGACTAGAGACATGATGATAGTTTGTTATTGGGGTGCATGCAAATGTTGTGAAGGTATCTAGATTGTAGTGTTGAAACCAAACTTTCATTTAAAAAATATCAAGATCAAAATTCAAAATTCAATCCAAACCCCAAAATTGCCTTGGGAATTTTATTTGATAACTTGTCTAGAAGCATGGGGGGACACTAAGTGTTAAAGTTTTACATCCCTTCTGTCAAACATGGGATTGTTTGTGGGTATTGGGCAAGGGGGTTGTTTTTTTTAGGGCAACAAAGTGACAAGTGCTTACAACCAACACATCAATATCTTGAATGATGCATAGAACTAATTTTGACACTAATCAATGAAAACTATCCCATGTTCATGTCACAATTTTTGTTTTATGCTAAATGCATGCAAAAAAAATTGTATCAATCTTATTAATAGATCAATTGACTCTATTGATATTAGTAATTAAACTAATTTTTGATATTAATTTAAAAATATTTAATATGTATGGTATATATATAATATTGGGAATTAAAACATTTGGTTTTTAGAATAGAAATAATCCTATTGTAGAACTAATTGAATTATAATTTTTATTTAACAACTAATATATGGCACTTTATATTTTTACTCATGCATTTTTTAAATTTAAAGAAGAGTGAACCCGTCAAGCTTTGAGATGAAACTCAACATGGTTTGAGTTGGACTTGCTTCTTCAAGCAATTCATTGGAGCTATCTGACTTGGGATTGCCCCTTGGGTTTAAGTGTTTAGGTGGGTTTGGCATTCTAGGGTTTATTTGCCCCTCATAATTGTCTCTTCAAAACTGTTTCATTTAATTTTAAAAAATCAAAATCTCACTTAGAAAGGTGATCAAAATTTAAAAATAATATATAAAATGTAAGAATGCATGTTTTCTTAAAAATAGATACCCACACAACACTAATGCATATACCTAGTTGACAAAGTGATGTGATGTAACACTTTAAAAGATTTCTTGGTGCCTAAATTAAAACGCTATCTAGGTTATAAGACATATTCACAACATATAACTTGAGCCAATGAAAGTGTAACCACTTTCTATCAAACATATTTTAAAATTCAATATAAGAAATTATTGTTGAAAATGAGTGTTATATTTATATCACAATATTTTTCATATATTATTATAACATTTCAAAAACATGAAATGAATATGAAGCATAGAATACGTCCCATCTAAACATTGTCCAAACACTGTAACTAACACAAAGAAAAACCTGAATAAATTATCCTGATTTATCACATTGGTGAATAAGTCCTTTCTTAGGACTACTTGAGTGGGCATTGCGAGCTTCAATTTTCAATCCCATTCAATATGAAATTGTTATGTACATAGTACATGCATGACCTTTTCATGTGAAATCAAACATATAATTTCCGATTGTCTTTATCCAATGAAGGGTGACACATTAATCTTGACCTATAAACTAGGTACTTAGGCCCACTTTACACTATGAAGTGTGAAGGCTGAAAAAACTTGGCACCAACTTTGAGCATATTTGGCTTGTTGTTTGGCCCCAAGTTACAAATAAATGTTGAAACATTGACCCCAAGGGTTGCAAATTGACCTCCCAAATTTGATGGTATCCTTTTTTCAGCCTTGGGGGCCAATACAAGGCCACAAAGTTCAGCATTTATTAGTAACTTTGGGCAGATTGAAAAGATTTTTTCTAGTTAAGCCTCGACTCCGAGTGTAAAGCCTGTGGGGGGTGGGCGGGGGGGGGGGGCGCTGATTTCAACTTTTGCACCAATAGGAATGCTTAATTTGGGTTGAACATTGGCCCTGACTCCTAGTGTAAAGCATGCCTTAGATGCAACTTCCCACAATAAAAGGGTGTTTTTCTTCTTTTCCAAAAAAGTTTGCAGTTTTCATCAGGGTTGGGTGCTTATCAGAAACTGGAACAGGAAACAGACCCCTGGCGGTTCTTAGGGTTCATGAATGTGCATTAGAAAAAGATCAAAGAGCCGGTTCTGATATACATAAGCACGGTTCTCAAAAAAAATTTAGAAAAATAAAAATAGTTTTGGGTCTTCTTTACCTGTTCTTCCTGCATGAATGAAAAACTGGTGAATTCTTCCCGAGCTTTGAAATAACCAAAACCAGTGGTTCTTTCATTTGATATTTAAAAAAAATTAAATAAATTAAAAATAAATTATAAATAAATAAATAAATAAATATATAGTCTCCTCTCATTCTCAAATACTAAAAAAAAATACACACATGAAGCAAAACAATTATTCACAAAATCAGATACCCGCGCAACACCGATTTTTTTGTCTTTAGTTTTTACTGTGATATTAGTGTAGATGTTGTTGGTTCACCCAAAACAGGAATCAACACTCAACCTCCAACCAAGTCTACACGCCCAATTTGGGTGGGCCCTGGCTTGCACCGCCCAAGTTTTTTGTCCCCCACCCAGTTTTCAACACCTGGGGAATGCAAAATTCGAAAAAGGAAAAAATTAAAGAATCAGTATTTTTAATTACCTTATTTTCTGGGAAAAAGAAAAAAAAATTCAGATTTTTTATATTAGGTTCTACTAGGTCACCAAGAATATTATATAGGATGCTTCTAATTTTTCACTTTCAAATCTCCTTTAAAGCCAAATTTGGCTAAAGCTTCTTATATGGCCAATCATCACTTTGGCTAAATCTTTTCATTCTTATGTCTGATATCCACTTTGGCTAAATCTTCTTATGGATGATCTGAATTTGACTCCAAAAAATCACAGGTGCTGATCTCAGACATGGGGTTTGAAATTTTTTGGAGGGGGGGGGCGCTCACTCTTAGTGTAAAGATGAGGTTTAGGGTTTAGGAAAAAAAAAGACGTTGCAAGAAGGCCCATGCAAATATAATTTAAGTAATTCTTTCTGATTTGTGACCCTTGGGTACATGAGCCTAGACACAAAATTACTAGAATTCCAGTTCTTCAGCTAGAGTGATGTTATTATCCCTTCTGCAACAACCTAAAACATTAACTTGGTGCATATTATACATCACCAATCTCCAGCAAGGATCTGCTTCTAATTATTTCAGTGGTCTGAAAAATATTAAAAGTATGACAATTACAACGTCAAGAGATTTTTTTAAAAAAAAATGCTGGAAAGCTTGTGCCCAAAATTCCAACTTTAGAATTTTGGATTAATCTAGCTTTTGTATAGAACAAAAAAAATTGATCAGCTCAAATGATTAACAAGGAAATTAACCACCAGTTTCAGTCCAGGTTCGTCAAAATTAAGATTCAGATCCGGGTTTGATTTTCAAAACTGAAAATGGAACTAGAATTTTGCTTTTGAAGAACTGGACTGGGCATGGAATCAGATTCCCAATTTCATTTATGTGTGGAAACAGTTGTTGATCAGGCAGTGTGGGCTGGCTACAAAGTAATGCATGCTAAGCTTGCTACCAAGTACTGCTTAGCATTTCGCTATACGAAATTAAAGAATCAGTAAGACTAGCCTAGTAAGGAGATGATCAGCCCTCCTCCAATTAGAGGCATGCACAAGATCTGTATTATTAAGAAACCATTTGCAGCTGAGCTTTTCGAGGGGGGTAGATCATGTCCTGGCAACAAGTTACCCCCCTACCTCTCCCCCCCCCCAAAAAAAAGGGAGACAAGAAAAGAAAGTTATAAAATTTGCTTTCTATTTTTCCTAGACCAGGTCTAGTGATGCACAAGAGGAGAGGATCGCTCAAGAAGAGTGGACAAAGTGGAGCCTGTATCGACAGATTTAGAGTTCTCTGCAATTCAACTGATGACCCCCATCTTTTCTTGTTGTTGTTGTTTTTGTTTTCAATTGTAAAGAAGGAGCCAACTAGGGTGGGGAAAGGTGGAAAGTCGATGCCAAACCCAAAAATCCAACTGTGGATGGTGGGGTAGGGTTCGACAGATGTGCTGCACATGGAACAAACCAGGAGCTCGGCGACCTTCATCTTAATACTCAATTAGTATCAAGTTCTCGGAAAGAAAATGTTTCTCAATTAATATCAAGTTCTAGAATGTAAAATGTTTTGCAAATCAAAGAGTTTGATTGCACGCAGTCAGCTGATTATGCCAATGACCAGGCTACATTCTGCAAGTCTAGCCTCCGCGATGCATTCATCGATTTTGGGAACCATTTCTGTCATTCTGTTACAATATTATATATTGTACTAGCTAGGTTTAATCTGGTCGGCCTTGTGAGCTTGCAGACCGCCATGATCAGTCTCACAATATTCCTCAAAACAGTGCTGATCAGGTCTGTTAATCAGGTGTCCTGGGTCCATGATCGGCTTAGGCCTGTATTTAGCTCCCTGTCAGGCTCCTATAACATTGGATCAGCTGGGCCTCCTGGGTTGGAAAATCTCCAGATTGTAAGACTTTTACGGTTTCAACTTTTTTCCGGCTTATATTGTTGTTATTAAGTGAATGACTAAGAACAGCTAGTCTAGCCTAGGTACTACAGGAAGTAGATGTCGACCTGTGTAGGGCCCCGATAATATTGCATTTAATCGAATGTTAGTAGCTGCACTGAATCTACCGGCTAATTACACAGAAGTAAGTCTAACAATGGGAATAAACATATAGTCTAGGAGCTAGATTTGATAGTCGCTTAATTTTTGATCTCTACAACCCTGGAAAATATGCAGCTGGCCACAGTTTTGTGTCGGTCTTGACTGGCGTGTTAGCAGTGATGACGGTGTGGTCAGGCTAGCTAGCTCGGTGCCAATCTGCAGGGTAATTTTTGTCCCAAGAAAAAACTGTGCAATTGATACTGTAAACAAATGAAAGTTGAGACTCGTATGTACACCCTTGGTCAGCTGTTGGGGACTAGCTAGTGTTCAGGTACGTCGTCCATAGTGTGGCGTGAAGAGAAGGCCTCGGTGATTTCCATGGCAATTGTATTGTGTTATTTCAATCGAGTATGGAAGCAGAGAGAGAAACGGCCGCCTTTTTGACTTGACTACATGGGTACGCAGATCTTCAACTGTTCAAAAATTATACCAGAACCCTGCACCGTTACATGCTGCGATTGTCAAACACGTGTGTCAAACTCCTCGCAGCTCAATCCCCACCTCCCCCACACACAACCGTTTAGGTAGCACCTCTCATGATCATGCAGTTAGATTTATGATGCAGGACAAGGAGGATCGACCCCACTGGATAATCCATGTACTCCTGATCAGACACTAGTAGCATCATGCGCCGGTTATATATATATGTATATTGCTTGTCATCGTCAGCGACCAGTCCCTAGTAGCGCCTAGCTTTTTTTTTCCAGGACTGATCCCCCACTTTCACAAGTAATACCGGATAAGATCTTCAGATGATCAAAATACGTGATCAGAAGTCGCTGCCCATGAGCTAGTTCATCCCATGGGTATTAGGGCGATCGGAAGTGGCCGGCGATGGCTGGTTGTTGTGCAACAACACAAGTCTAGACAATCCTTCTTTTGCTTTTGTGATCTAGATAAGGGATCCAATCAACCAGGCGGCTCTGTCCAGGGCTGAACGCTGTCGACCACTTTTTTGATCCGGACAGACCTCGTTTTGCGGATGTTTAGCGTCTTCCTTAACCATCTGCGGGGCGCATCTGAGAGGACGCTGCTGCGCACAGCTAGCGGTGCAGGTAGGTTACTTTTTACTACCGACCCTCCCGGCCGGCCTCCACGCTGAGCCAACTTTCACTAGAGAACAGCTGGCCCCAGAGTCCGCATTGGTGAATTTGCCACAGATCTTGTATCAATCATCGTAATCATTCCGTCCAATCTTCCGCCGCTTGTGTTGTGTTCTTTTATTCAATGTTGGACTAGTGGGAGTTCCGAACTGTTTTTTACGAATACTCCATTTCTTTTTTTTCCTGAGTGCTTTTGTAATGTTAAACAATGAAAGTGCTAGAATTTTCTGACACTAGCTGATCCACTCATCGTTGTTTTCCATGCCAACCTGTCAGCTGGATGGATTCTTAGAATTCCTAATATTGTCCCGTCCGCTGTCCGCGGCAGCTGCACTAGGCTTAAATAGCTAGCTGTGGGCCGCATCCGCCATCTGCGGTTGCTTTATTGGCTTGTTTGCGCGTGCGCCTGTCTGTGACAGGATGTGAGACGAATTAAGGGATAATGAAAGGACAGCTAGAGGAGAAAGCGAGCGAGAGAGTCCCCCGGGAGACTCGGGCTCCTGGGAGGAAGGGACGAGAGAGAAAGGGGACCCACATGCAGGCGAAGAGCAAAACTCCATGGGCAGCTAGGAGTAGTGAGGGGGTATGAACAGGCGAGCCCGGACCGCGTCACCAGCCTGCCTGCCTGCCTGCCTGCCTTGCCTCCCCTGCCGTAGTTCCTTCTATGACACTCAAGCGTGCTTGGAAAACGCAGCGTGCATGACCTCGACAAGCCCAATTCTTTCTGTCGCTCATGCACACACCCGACACTAGTATACCAGAGGCCGAGGCGCAAGGTCGTAGACTAGGCGACAGTAGTGGTCCAAGCAGCAGTGCATTTATGTCATCTACGGTGTGGCACGGAGCAGAGCAGGACGTCGTGCTAGTGCAGCTTGAAGGAGCCTCCAGAGAGCTTGAACAGGCTGGCGGGAAGGGGGAGAAGAAGTGCGCTGCGAGAGGTCGCAGCGGAGGCGGACACTAGCGTTCAGTTGGTCGAGAGCCGCGAAGTACGGCCGCCGCAGCAGGCATCGTCGCAACCCCGGGATAACAGCCGACTCGGCGGTAAAGGATCCGCAGACTCGGAGAACCAAGGATCTCAGAGAGATAGAGATCACCAACTTGAGACGTGGCAACGACAAAGTGGTCAGCCAGTGGATTATGCCACGAGCTGGCCATCTTTCCCAGACAGGAGTCAGGAACAAGACTGGAGGACAGCCGGTGTAGTGGATTATCGACAACTGGATCAGCCGAATCCGCGCTCAGGTGAGCACAGGTCGACGAAGGAAGGAGACAGTACGGCAACGGAGAGCAGTCGAGGCCGAATAGAGTCTTCGGATCAGCAGCGCGATAAAGGAGCACGGAGAGGGTCGGCGGTAAGGGGAAAGGCCACTGGGGTTATAGGGTCGACATCAGGTGCAGGTGTGCGGAGCAGCAGGGATCAAGTAGCAGCAGGAGTTAGTGGATTATCTGCATCTACGTCGGCGTCCATGAGCAGTGGAGCACCATGTGGGGCTTGCAAGTTTCTGCGTCGGAAGTGCGTGCGAGGTTGCATCTTTGCACCCTACTTCGGCGCCGACCAAGGCGCGGCCAGGTTTGCAGCAGTGCATAAGATCTTCGGGGCCAGCAATGTGGCTAAGCTTTTGCAGCATATTCCCATGCCACGCCGCTGTGACGCCGTGCTCACGATCAGTTACGAAGCACAGGCCCGTCTCTCCGATCCCGTCTACGGCTGCGTTGCCACCATCTTCGCCCTCCAGCAACAGGTGATTCCTTTATTACGCCTTTTTTCTATCCCGGCATTAGCGCTGGCCATGCTCCCAAACCCCAAGCGCCAGCGCAGACCATCTTCAATCTCTCCTGAACTTTGCACCCTGGAATCATGAGTAGCTAGCCGTCCATATGTATCTCTGAAAAAGGATGCAGCGCCCGGTTCACTAGGTTCGTTCAGCATGATCTTTGCAGATCAGCTTGTTTGATTGCTGGGCAATTGTGCATAACGATGCCTAGATTATGTGCAGACAAGCAATGAGCCAATCGGCCGTTACAGGGATCATAGGCAATCATCAGCAACCAAGCCATTTGTGCTTACAAGTAGTTATACGCTCCCGTTCATGCTCAATCTGTCTTCGGCGCGTGTGCCTGGAGTTTCCAGTTAACATCACTCTTGCTAGTACTCACAAACTGATTACACATATGTGCGCCCGTTACATGTGCAAACGGGTTTGGCTCCTGGGTCTAGTGCAAACGTTGTAGATTACAGCGGCCCATGCGAGTCTGCTGAAGTCCGAATGCAGCCGTATATGTCTATTGAACAGGCATTCATAAACGCTTGGCAGCTACCAGGAGTAGCTCGCGCACACACACACACGTGCCTGAAGGTGGAGCACTAGCATCTGCCCATCTGCTCTCTAAGGATACTGCAGAGGTTGCATGATCGAGAACTCGCAACAGTTTGCTGAATCCATGAGTGCGACTTGCTGAATCCTTGAAGACAACATGCAGTTGTGAACCAGTCGAGCTTTGTAATGGTACCAAGTCACCCAGACCAGTCAAGCTGATGAACCCTAATCTTCCTAGGATATTTCGTGGACCCTAAAGACATTCATGATGGGCACTCTCTAAAAATCTGTTGTGAGATGCCATTCAGATGCTTGCCTTAGGAATGCTTCTTTCTCATGTTGTATCGACTCTAGATCTTTTCTTCGGTCCGAGCTTCACTTCAAAGGCAGATTGTGAACAGAACCGGCCTTGTTGACTGGTGCAAATATGTTCGAAAGACATAGTGCTTTGGATTGGGCTTGTTCGTTTAGAACCTAACATCGACAATGTACAAACTGACTTCATTCAAGGAGCTCTTGAATATGTGGCATCGGACTTAGGTGTTACTAGCTAGCTACCTAGTAACGCCCCAGAAAATAGCTGCCGCTGGTGCTCAGTTATCTGAGAAACCTCCAACACGAGCCTCTGTGTGTGTTCAGGATCCGAGCGAGTGTTGTGCTATCCCTTTAACTCAAAGTTAAAAGTTGATCAATCACTGTACATACGAGACTGCAACACTTTGAGAAAAGACTTCATTAATTATGGGCATCGTGACTAGTACTTTCGAAAATTCGAGAGTCCGTGTATCTAGCTAGAGCCGTCTTGCCTGTCCCCGGAAAATGACTCACGTTAGTTTCCAATAGTACGTCAGGGATCACTTCCTGTTTTAGAGTCTAGCTAGGTCACTTGCAGAGAGCAATATTGAATAATTACCATAGCTAATTCTTCAAACTCTTGAAATCAGCTCTTTCATAAATATTGCGTGCAAATTATTGACGAGTTTATGAGCATCAAGTGGGGCCATCTTGAAGCGTTGCGCCAGGGGATGCATGCACTCTCTTCCCGGCTAGCAACTGGTATGAGGCACTGTAGTCCAGAACAATATTGTACTCCATGATGTAATACTGTATACCGGATTCAGCTGTACATGTAGATAATCGTTGAGATCAACTGTTTATGAATGTAGCTAGATGGTTGCATTATTGCGAAAATGCTGCTGCTGCTGGTGGCGACAGCATATGTGGGTGCATCATATAGTAATAGAGTTCACAACGTCGTCATGCGACGCATGAACGCAGCTCTATAGATAATTTCTTCTGTTTCTCAGATTACATGGAAAGTTTTCGAGAATTAATACGGTATCCGGATCAATCGAGTTACCATGTCACAAAACTTTTGGTGTGACCCAAAGAGCCAAGTTCAAATTAGTGGAGTTCTGGAATAGGTCGACACCTTGTGGATGCAGGATCCTTAATGATCGTTTAACTAGGATTGATCTCATTCAGCTTGAGATGAACCTGCGCTCTAGCAGAGAAATGAGGATGATCTAAAGAATCTTCTTCTTTTATTATATGCCATCCGCTAGTCGGCATTGGACCATTTTGACTCTTGCAAGTGCAGCTTATATAGAGCTTGGGATTCTACAGGGCTTGGACGTCTATGTCATGCTTATCTTCAATCCATCGTTCTTTTTGGCAAATGAAGCAGCTCTTTAGACCGATGTATCTAGGGCTTCAAGTACTTGCTTTAGTACCTGTAAATGCTTCTAGAGCTGCTCTCTAGTCCACACTGCCTATATTACTATCAGCAGTAATTTCAACATGTCCCTTCTCCTCTTGTGTGCATTCTTTCACATTTTAAGATCATCCGGGTTGCAGTATGGACTGTGGACTTCGGAGGAGAAATTATGGACAATATACTGAGTTAACTCTAAGCTCATGTCTCCCTTTAATCCTCCGGCGTCCTCCTTCCTTCCTCGCTCCTGATTAGTCATCAACAAAAGGGAAGCCCCAGCTGGCCCCCTGAGACAAGTGCGTTTCCATGGGCAACTATTAAAAGCATTGCTATCATGAACTCGTTGTTGCAGAGTGTGAAAGGGATCCAAATTAAAAACTGGTTGATCAGAATGTGAAATTCAACTGCAAACCAGTCAGGATTTTCTGCACTACGCTTGGGGTCACGCATTTGTTGAGAGACCTCCCTTATCCGCGAGCCGTATAGTAGACTTCAAGGAGAGAATGACTCAACAACTGGGATAATCCTTTTATGTGTGGATGCTTGTAAGTCAGAGTTTGATCGTCAGTGTGAGCTGATCTCTCCTTAGAGATTCTGATAATGATCAGCTGGGTTGACCAGCGCAATAGTCACATGTGAGATCGAGCAAACTGATGTGTCTAAAATGCGTTTCTAGTCTCTACAGATACGAGCAAGGGAAAGGATTGTACTTCCGGGGATCAAGGATGGTAATGAAACCGTGGATTGACATCATGCAGGTGGCAAGTTTACAAGCGGAGTTAGCGATGGTTCAAGCACAACTAGCGGATCGGCACGCGGCGGCTGCAGCCCACCTTCAACAGCAACAACATCCACAAATGGGAGCTGGCTTGTCGTCCTCGGCTGCAGCTAGTCAAGCAGCGTACATGCAGCAGTTCGAGCAGCAGTCGGATCAACTGAACATCCCACCCACCTCTGCACTGTCCATGTCCCTTGCCAGTGGGTCGGGCTCGCCCGCAGCAGCACACAACTACTTGAGAATAAAAGAGGAGGGACGCAGGCCGTACCATGCAGGAATGCAGCATGATTTCCGGTACGGGATGCCATCCAACGTCCCACTGGAGCCAGCTCTGTCCCACCAAGCCCTTGTTCAGCAGGCCGAGTCTTTGGAGAAGCCTAGGACCGGCACACTGTCGGATCAACCGGACGATGGAGAGCTTCAAGCTCTTGCTCATTCTCTTCTGCGACGGTCCAAATAGAGGATCATCACCAATACTGCTGCAACAACCGGTTCCACCGTCGTCGTTTGTGTTAGGCGTCTCAACCGTCGTTTCATCTGATCTCATTATGTAGCTGCTGCTAAATTTGATTTACCTTAACTCAAATACTCGACTTCGAGCCGGCCATCGACAAGGACCTCGGGTCTAGTGAATATCACTGATCAATCTAGCAACAAAGCTGCTCCAAGATTAATCTCCTCGTAATGCCCGTGGCTGAAAATGGTTTGTACATATATCCGGAGAGCCTTGTGGTTCACGCTGATCACAGCATCGATCCATGACGGAGGAAGAATCTACATCATCCACAGCTGGGATAGTACAGTGCTGTAGTACTTACTAGTCTGCATTGCAGCTGTGGCGTCAACTCACTCTGAATGCTAACGGAATATCGGAGGCAACAGAATGGGCGATTACAAGTACAGAAAGCTGCAACGATTCAAACTCTTACTTAAAAAGAGGAAGCTAGCTAGCAAGCTAGATTTTTTAAGCTAAGGAGTGGAGGAGCCCAACCAGACTGCACATGATCCGCGACCCAGGCCGTGATCTTCACCTCCAGAGGTTTTGGCGACGCTGCAGGTGCAAGATGAAACACTTCGCTGGATATAACTAGTCCTGAACTGCAGTACCAAATGAACGTAAGGACGGATCCTGCTGGTTGTGGGGATACTTTAACAACAGGTCGATATCATCACTAACAGCTAAAAGACATCTGTGTCCTCGACGATGTAGCAGCTTGCAGCATACTAACCCAGAGTGCTTAGTTTCTGCATTTCACTGTTTTGTTGGAAGTCTAGAAATTTAGCAAATGATAGATCTCATGAGATCAAACGCTCTTCATGAGCGTACTTCACCTGCAGGTTGCGCAGCTTGAAGGGTTTCCTGGACGATTACTGCCAGGCGTACTCTAAGTCAAGTCTTTCTAGTTAGCGTAGCTACTGAAGTGATCAACAACAGCTTTGTGATAGTAGCTAGTGGCTATGATCCATGATGACGGTTATCATAGTAAAGTGGTCACAAAACACCTAATCTAGTTGCACTGGGCAAGAAGATTGAACACGAATATGTCATGTGATCACAGTTAGAGCTGGCTCATGCAGGGCTGGCAGCAGCAGTTACATGCATTGGATATGCATGGAAGGGGTTAATAACTCACTCCGAGCTGCGTCCCTTGATTTGCAGAGCTGGGGGTTTGGGGTCACGAATCTTCACCTTGGGATAATTTCTCTGATGGATCAGCTCCTGTATTTCCTCCCTGCACCACTTATTTGTGTCATTGGGGATTGTTCCTCCTCACCTTGAAAGAGCGAGAGAGACAGAGACAGAGATAGAGATGACTCATCTTATGTAATGTTGCATCAAAGAAATGTAAAATGATTCACTTGGATACATGTCATGACTTGTTCCATATCTAGATGCTGTGCATCACAGTATATATGAAAACTGGTTGGATATTGATTAACTGCATGTGGAATACTTCTCAGCTACAGGAACGCACTCAGCTCTGCCATTCTAGCTGTATGTGACAACTGTACGCAAAAGCTCGTAACGAGAATGTCACACCCAAGGTAGAGCTGAAATTTGCTCGCAGCAACACTAGTTGGGGTATTCCTTGAAGAGTTGCAAATTAACTTCTGCTCGAGTTCTGAAAACCAGCATTCCCGGGATGTTTCCTGACGTTTGATTTTTACTGTCCAGACAAAGTAATTTCATCAATGACACCGTCTGTCTGATCTTTAATAAGTAAGTCCAGTTTGCAGAGATCAGTTCTTTGCAAGAGGCGTCCATGATGCTTGCTCAACTGGCTTATACGTACAGATCTGATTTCGCATTTAGAGAATACCTTCCAACCTTCATATCAGATTCACTAAACATGTACTCATGGTGCCCATCCGGTTCATTCCTGAAGATCAACTCCACTTGCTATATTCTACTTATCTTAAAATGATCATAGGATGGTCATCAGAGCTAGCCTTGCACAAATCAGCATGTCTTGCAAGAATCTGCTGCCACCTGCGAAATTCCATTCAACTTACAGAACTTATCCTTAGCACTAGAGCTCTAAGGACTTGTAATTTAGATTACTTCATGGAAACTTTTTTTGATCACTTGCAAGCGTTAAATTGTTTGGCACATCTGATACAAACTTGTTCAGAGGAGCTGGTGAGCTTGCAGGAATATGGGATCTTCCACTGCAACTAGTTACGTTCTAAACTCCCCAAATGATGACCTGAGGAAGTCATATATATATATATATATATATATAATTCATGGAGTTCTGGCAACTGGTTTAGTCTTACACTCATGTTGTTCATTCTTCCAAGTTCCTAATGGCAAGAACGGCTCTATAACTCTGATTGATCATTACAAACAACTTTGCACAATAGTTTAATACCTCATCTTGCAGATAGTCATAAGATCACTCGGTGAATGTTCTTCTTGCTCCACATGTGGTTACAAGAGCATTTACAAGAGCATTTATATTAAACTGGCAAGATGGACCTATTCTCAAGTTCGAAGAAGAAGCTTGCACTGAATTATCAAGCTAGCTTAAGCAGCTTTTGCAAGGCTTAGCCTAATACTATTGACCATGACAAGCTTTGCACTGCAACTGAGTTCTCGAGAATCTCTCTAATTGATACGGGATAATCAGACTGCATGATTCAAGTTATACTGCATACTGCAGCTAGTTATAAGGACCTTGCAACTAGAAAGCTGGAGATGCTGCTTCCTAGGAACTCTATAGGTTGTTATATAAATTGCAGCTGTCTAGATCCGTCAACTACACACTGTTAAATGTAGTGTAGTCTAGTAGAGACACCACCTCTTCCGAGACACGAATTTTCGGAATTAGATGATTCGTCTACAAACTACACAAATAATATATTAATGGTGAGCTACAACAATAATGAATTTGCTGCAGAGCCATATGAACGTTACTTTGCAGCAGATCGGCGTTGCAAATACGTGACCAGTTCCTGAATTAATAACTATTATAGTTTCCAGTGGGCATAATTGATACAAAACCTGATTGCTATACAATCAGAAAAATTAACATACAGAACTCTAGTATGGAGGCCTGAACAGAACACCTTAACCATGAATGCTGAGATGCTGAGATTCATACATAACAACTTCACTGCAAAAAGAAAGATAGTGTCTGTCTGCAGACAGGTGAAGCCCGCTTTAGGATGCGCCTCTAGCAAGGTAATTCCAACACTTAAAAGTTTTGTGGCAATGCCTGTTTTGGGTAGAGTATTCTAATAGTGGTAAATAGAATACTTTACTAAACTACATTAAAAAAATTTACATACATGCAAAAGTAATTTCAGTACTGCAATCCCTGCAATGGGCATAGTATATAATGTCATGTCAATCCATTCTTGGAAAAGAAAGCAATGCCATCTGAACCCAAATTAGCAGATAACGTCCAACTGTGCATCATTCCATATTGGCGTTTTTTACCAATGTTGTACTGTTCTTTGATTTTTTCAAAGAAAAACCCATCATGTTCCGGGTATTTCCAAAAGTCTTAAATCAGCATCAGAGAACCGGCAGGTTCCAAACATCTCAAAAACAGCAGAACCAAAAGAATTCCAGGTATTCTCAAACCCCTCCAAGAACCATCGATTTTCATGATTTAGAAACCCCCTGGTTCTTTACCGGTTCTTTCCAGGTTCTTTGACTCTAAATATTTTCTTCAGGCAGGTTCCTGTGGTGGGTGCCATGGAAAATTGATTTGTTGGGTTATAGGTTCTAGGGGCGCCAGAGGTTACACGGAATGGGAACTGCATGTCATATATACCTATATATCTGTTTTGAAAACCGGGAAAGAACCGGTACTGTCTGAACGAACCACCCAACACTCGTTTTTACTGCAATCTAAGACAGGAACTCTGACCAATTTGGTTGATAAGGAACTCGATCAATTTGGCTGATATTAAACTCGATCTATGAATACATTAGTATATACATCCAGGGATGGGTTATCTGTCCAGCACCCACTCCGCGCTTTGTCAAGGAGGTTGGGAGGTCCTGCGCCAAGTAGGTTTGTAAGAGGGAAGGGTAGTTATGTTTCAAGCTTCAGACATAGAGAGTGCAGACACCATGTTAATTATTTTTTGTTATATAGATAATTTACTTACACCTGATTTAGATTAATTAGCATATATACAATGTACTGTTGGTTGAGCTTGGTAGTTGATGTACTATTAAACAGCTGCAGACTGATCAATCAATCTACTTTTTCAAAACAAATCTTGCACAATTTCTTCAGCTGAAGAGTTCAGTGACTCCAGTAGTTAATCTAGATCAACAGAGTCCTACCGGATTTAGCGGTGATTTTTGCACTCTTCTTCATCAGCCAGAACGACGAACCAACAGCTAACCGACTTGCACCATCCATTGGAAGCCTGTGTTATCTTTCAGTTACAGTGGATGAACCGCTTCTGACTTGAGGTCAGGTTAATCCACTTAAGTAACATGTATTATCTAAAAGATAGTAGTAGGTCCTGTAGGTAAGTAGGTAAGATAATAGGTGGTCACTAGCTAGGTGAGTAGATGTGCATCTATTAGTTAGTAACTTAGTACCTAGGTAAGGGCTCAAATGGGTTGTTAGTAGGTAGGTTAGAAACACTTTGAAACTGAGCTCAACCTGAGTGGTTAGATAGGGATTGAACTGGAACCCATTGGAAAACTGTACCGTGTGCACTCACCATCCATCTCTGTATGGTGGTCAGGTGGCTGTTGGTTTACTGCAGTGTTGGCTGGTTATTGCTTCTTTTTAATAACCGCTCCAGGTAGGTTTTTTTTTATAAAATTTGGGTATCACACAGGTTATCAATATCAATAGACAAAGAAATTGGGTGCCAGGTGATTATCAAATAATTGGGTAATAACCTTCAGTTATGCATAACAATAAGTTTTCAAATGATTGGTTGAGAACCACCAGTTAACCTGCCAGTTATACACAGGTTATAGGGGTATTAAATTTTATTTTATTTTCATTTTTAAAAACATATTGATGTTTAAAGATTGATAACCATTGATAACCTACCTATATGATAATGGGGTCATCCAGGAATGTTATTAAATTTTGAAATTTTAATACCAGATGGTTGTCAATTTAACCGGTTATCATAAAAAATCAATAACCAACTATTAGGTTATTAATAACTGGGTTGATAACCAGGTCAAAACTCAATGCCCGGCCAACACTGGTTTACTACTCTGTTGGCATGAACATGTTTTGGTTACCCGGGCATCAGGCAGGTATGTGAGAGGGTAGGTCTTTGGACCATTGGAAAGGACAATTACTGTGTTCTAGTGAAGAGGTTAATATTTTCTAAGTACATTTTCAATATTTTTCATAGTTGTACATATCAAGCTTCATCTTTTTTTAAAGGGACAAAGCAGCTGAAGGTATCCTTTTTTCTTTTTCTTTCAATTTTGAAAAATGGGTCTAGGCTTGAATAAAGTTTTATTCTTTGGGAGAAAAGAGTATAAAGGATATCAATAAAGTGAACTGGAATGAAAATGCTTTGCAAAAGGAGTCAATACAATAAGAAAGTTTTTGCAGTTAATTGGCCAATGTAAAGATAGGATGTTTGCCTGAGCCCATAAGCACACCGGAAAAGGAGGGACTTGACATTTTTAATTTCACCACACCAATAGATTGGCCCCAAAGCTGCAGTTTTGAATCTTTGTAGTGTACAATAAAGTCTATTATTTCCAGATTTTTAATTCTTTTTTAAATTTTTAGCCTTTTTCCCTTTTTTTTTTCAAAGGGAAGTTGCAGAGAGCTTTACAAATTTTGCTCAGGCTGAAAAACAAAAGTACATGAATTTAGATGATTACTGGTTTGGCAAAATGAATCGGGGTATCATTTTGCCCAGTGCAAAATTTTGCCAAAATGTGAAAAAATCAAAGTAAAAGTGAGCATTTTGTCACTATATTCCTGTTTTTTCTGAAAAAAATCACCAAATTTCCCTCTGTTGAAGATTTCCACCACATTTTGACTCTGATTCTAGTTTGGTAGCAAATTTTTAACTAGCTTTTTATTTATTACATTAGAGACAAGTGCTTATAACATTGTAGCAAGTTCTTATTACATTGCAAGCAGCCATTACATTAATACATTGGAATACCTACCAAAAGCTGGAAGAAGAGAACTGTGCTTATGTTCATAATTGGCCAAGATTGGTATATTGTTTTTTTATGAGCCAGTAGGCTCCACATGGCTGTGCAACTCTTAACTTCTTGATTAGTCATACTGTTTGTTTCAATCCTTCTTTTGACCCAGATTAAATGTCATAGTTTGTGTACATGGGACAGTAACACGACTTAAAAGCCTTAAAGCATCAAGTATGTGAATAGTTCAGAATTCCCTTGTTAAGAATGGCTATTATGGTTGGTATTGAAATTTTTGTGGTGAATACCAAAGCTAAGATATGTGGTCATGTCTAAGCATCTTCACCCCAAAATAGTAAACAGCTCCTTTATTTTAGAAAAGAATGCTATTTAATGATCACTATCCCCCACCCACAAATGTCATAAAAGTCCCTTTAAACACTCAAAGACCATTTATGTCTTTACATCCGGACAAGCTGGAAGATTTGATGATGCTCTAAGGGTCACATGGCTGGCCAGGGCGAATTGACCCCCACATTGGGATCATGGTAAAAGCCTCAAAACCCATTTAATTTGCTTATAAATATTCTAAATATTTGTGAATATCATCTCCATAAGCTAAATCAGGGTCCTTGAGTCCAAATCTATCATTTTTCAGGCCTAATATAGCCACTTAAATGGGTTTCAAGGTTTTTACCATGATTCCAATGTGGGGTCAATTCGCCTTGGCCCAAAAACAACCCTTTTTCTTAACTTGCATTTTCATATAATGAAATGTTTGGGTAATAGAAACATTTCTATAATACAAAAGTACTTTTTTGAAATATAAGAGTACATGAACAAAGATCATTTGATACACCTTTCTGAAAGGCTTGGCATCCAAGGAATCCTTTTAACCAATTCCTGTTTTCATCCAAAGGAACAATGATGTATATATAACATCCATTATTAACAAAAAAAATATGGATGATGATGAATTAATTTCATGAACCACAAACCAAGTTACACAAATTATCTTCCAAATGTTTAAAAGCATCTATTATGTAATCTAAAGATTTTACAAATGTTGACAAGTGATGGAAAATTTTGGTGCCACCGCATCAAAGCTGTCACAATTTGAGCCATCACAAGCTGCTGAGTATTTTCCAAAGTTCAACTAAATTCAAGGTAGATACAAAAGCTGTTGAGGAAGTTCTTCTAAATGGAACAGACGTCTTTGTGTTGTATACACCACCCAAAGACCCAAAGACTAAATTCCATTTCTTGCCATAATGTTATCAGAAAATCAATCACTACCTAAATGAGCTACTGTGGCAGGCCTGGCCAGGCTATATTATCCCTCGGCATACACATACTCCTACAGTGGAGTCTATGAATTTTACAAGGTAGCACCAAGCTACCGAGAGTGGGAACCCAAAAGGTTTCTGTTAGAAATCAACCTCGTTCTGGGATCCGTCCCAAGAGCCCCATCCCCATTGATCTCCAGGTCATGCCTGCACCCAGGATATCACACTGGTCAGCCAAGGGACCTTCTTGAATTACTATAGACTTGTCCTACTGGAACCAGCCATCATACACACCAATGCAGCCCAAAAAGCTTTGGCCTGTGGCATATGCAGATAAAAGACCACCATTCGCACATCATCCAACCAATATGGTCAAAAGTATCTACTTCTCAGTCACAAGATTGTTGTCAATCTCTGTACAGGTGATTTATGCCAAACTAGCACAGGAGCCTGTCCATCCCCATCAAAGACAAGTCTATGACATTGCAGAGAAAAATCTGCAATAACATATTGAAAGGAACTCTTATGTCAGTTCTGGCCAAATCAAAACAAAACAATAGGAGAAAGAATGGACCTAAGCTTGTGACTGTCAAATCACAAAATATCACACCATGATCTTCATCATGCATGGCAGCAACTATGTGCAATGACTTCCCATTCAATCATCAGCTCCCAACAATTGTTATGGATAAGTATATAAGAATCTGCTCAATATCTTCAGGCAAACACTTAAGAAAATGTATTTCATCAGTACTTTCTGTTGCATTTCCAGAAGCAACAGGAAGACTAGTCATGATGTGGCCAGCACCAAAGAGACATCAAAAAAGCCAATAGTCAAAAGTCACTTCCAAAGATAGCAAACACTCATGTCACTCAATTGCAATATGACATACATATCCTTATAAATAATCAGAACTCTGGATTGTCCATCACAGACACTGAATTTGGCATCAAACTCCCCCAATGAATCTGTCAAAACAAATGAACATATGTGCCAGTGGTGGAAGGTTGGAGATGTACTGGAACACGAAATCAGGGATCGTCAACTGCTCACGAGGAACATATCTGAAGAGCTCCAATAACCTTTCCACATACACAACCTTTTTCCAGACCTGTCAACACCAGCATCAGACCCATCAGAAAGGCTTATCAAGGATCTATCGCTTCCAGTGACTTCTCAAGCAGGTTGGCAAGCACCAGGAATACAGGAAACAGCCTATGGTGGTATTTATTTCAACCTTCCTTCCTTCAGTGATACCAAGGTGGTTGGTTTGCCACCAAAGTAGACCATACAGTAGCTACCCATGAAGGACTTGCTTTAAGAACCTATAACATAATCAGACTAATCAAGAGAATTTGTGTTCAACCTCAGGGTCTACAAACAACTGTAGCGCGATCGCTGTAGCCCTCAGACCCAGAGTTGGATGCAACATGTATATTGCCTGGCATAAAAGTCCAAATCACAAATAAGAGTGATGATTCAGCAAGAGGATAGTCATACTAACTTCAACGATGCAAAATACTAGACCATTGCATTCGCTAACTGAACTTGCACAGATTAGACATCCAAATCTAACATATCACAGTCTAAAAAGGTCATTGTAGACCAGATCCCAACTCAACAGTACTCTTCATGCTCACCATTGTGTTCTAGTCAACCAAGGAGAAAACATTTTGTTTATTATGAGCATATTGCTTGACATACATGCAGGTTATGCTTGTGCTTCTGGCCCAAAATCTGTTGGAGACGCTTCACCCAACCCAAGTCCGGTTGCCTGATCAGAGAGAGTAAGACACCAGATCAATATTTCCACCAACCAAATATGCTATGGAAGCAGACATGCAGCATGTAAGCTGCCCACAGCTGCCAGTGGAACACAAACCTGCAGGAAGGAGAGCAGAGAGGAAAAGTCCAGCAACAGAAATTGCAGGAAAACTTGTTCAGATCTAGCTTGAAAACATGACTTGCAATCCATAGAAAGTAACCCCGACTGCAAACACTTACAGCTGAAGGGAGGCAGCTGAATGGAAATACACAATTGTGTAAGGCCTGTTAATGACAGCCTCAAATTCCTGCAAAATATCAAATCAGAAGGTGTCCTCATTGATGCACCATGATCATACGCATCAAAGATGTGTTGTGGCAACATCTCATCATAATAAAGATCTTCCTCAGGTCATTCCTGGAGGAAAAATCAGTTGCAAACTCAAGTTGACTATTCTTAGATGGAAATCAGTGCCAAGCTCAGAAGGTTTGAAGGCATCCAATTCCTTCAAACATATTCTACTGATTATAAAGCTGACTGCAGCAAGAATCCAAGGATAAAAATTTTAAACAAAGAGAGTACATATAAGAAAGTCCAGAATAACTGCTCAGCACAAAGAAATGGGACAAAGGTAACACACCTTTATGACATAAAGAGCAAAACGCTCAAGGTCAAGACAGCGAAGAAGGAAGTGGGCACCCACAACCACCATCACTGGTCGCCCATCCACATCAATGCCACCCCGATATCTAGAATGCAACTCCCCACGAAAAATTAGCTTGCACAGTTATAGGCACAGGCACAGAAAAAGGTAGACGGGTAAAGTGGAAGCTGGAGTTCTGCACTGAAAAAAGCTGGAGTACTGTGCAAGAAAAAAGTCAAAAACCATTTCAAAAGGGCCTTTTCACAGGTTATAGGTTAGAGCATACAAAATTTTCATCTCTGCAACTTCCATCAGGTTCAAAGCATTCGACCTTGCTAGAAATCGTGCGTGAAGTGAATTCTGCTCTGGTACACTCAATGCAGGGGCACCAATGCCCCCAAGACCAACCCATTTACCCCAAGCCCAGCCTGCCTGTGCTTGTGCAGCTTTCTCCCACTGCTCTTTCCGTCTTTGATCAGGATCTCGTATCATTGACATGAATGATGGATCCACTAATGCATCAATTGGCTCATTCCTGTAACAGACAATGATTTAAAGCTATAGTGTTTCTAAACTGTGCATCTTTGACTGCAGTGATGTTTACTGAAATCTATCAATGTGTGAATGCTCTTTCCCCCACAATCCTGGTGAAGAACAATGCAGAAATCAAGCCTGGAACCACCATCTAAAATAACGATGAACCCACCTGTTGCTAGGCGTAGAGTGGTGAAGGTTAGTCACATCATCCAAGAGAGGGGCTGTACTGACAGGCGAACTTGCAGGTAGAGCTGATATTCGGATCTTTCTCTCTGATATGACTGTTTCTCCATTTTCATCACCAACATCAGTTGGCAGCTTGGTAGCTGCAACCTGTTCCTCATAAGCATCCCTTGGGAAGTACAGAGGCAGAAGCCTGCACAAAAATCCACATTTGAAGTGGTTATGAATGACCCTACATACAGAGGAATCCAATGTCACCTCATGCAAAAGTCCTGGTCACCAGGATGAGAGTAAAGGCAAGTCCCATGTGAAATATTGTTGAGCTGTAAAATGTACAGAAAACCTCATAAGTGTTCCAGATCACATCACAAGCATTGTCTTAGTACATGACTCCCTCCCTGCATGCAAGGTTTTAGGACCAGGGACTATTTGTATGTGAAAGCATGACCTACCTATTACAAACAGCTAGAGGCACTGCAATCCCAAGATCTATTACAAAGCTGGCATTGTTTACATACCATCAACACTGTAAATACCTTTTGTAGATTTCTGAATCAGTAGAAGACGATGTGCAAAAAACGACTGCGGTGATTCTATCATGATGCTTCTCCAAGAACCGACGGACAGTGCCTGGTCACATTTTCAAAGTTAAAATTAAAATGGGAGGAGATCAAACAAAAATACAATCTCACAATTCCAGGCAGATATCATGATTTGTCAACAACAGAAATTTGTGGCTCAAGCTCAGCTAGTCAAGAAGGCAACTTACGGATGGCCACATGTGCAGCAGGTTCTCGAGGATAGCCTTTAGATTCAGTGTAAATGCACCCCATAGCAATACTGAAGGCATTACAAGGGATTAAAAGCGTCAGTGTAGGACAATCTGAAGGTCATCTCCACTCACTCCTTGAAACTTACTACACCAGATGATACCATGCTATGGACACCACCAAATTCCCCCACCTTTACCAAAAGTTCGAGCATTCTGTGTAAACTCTGTACCACATATGTTGTTCTAACAGCTTCACTTAGGGATGGCCAAGTTGATTCTAAATTTGTGATCAAATGGACTAACCTATTTGCAAGCCAAATACTCTGTGATACTGGAAGTGAAAAAGCCATGGGCAAGTATGGTAACAAGATACACTGGAAATCTACAATAAGAATGTCCAACCAAGTATCAAACCAGAATAAGTTTAGCATAGGAGAGCCTTCTATTTACAAAACGTTGCATTGTAACCCAACAATAGAAAAATAGGTGGGAAGGCCAACCTTTCCAGATCCTGTTCAATAAGAAGTTCCAAGCAGGAACGGTAGCAATGGCTGAGGGCATTCTCTGCAGCTGTGTGGTACTTCACTGCATACCTAGGTCCAACAGTGTGTATTACCCGCCTACAGAAAAATGCAAATCACATTATTTCAACAAGCTCTCCTTCACGGCATAAAAATGTTCAGAACACCTATCTGAGCTGCCAAAAACTGAACAAGAAATTGGAAACTTTGAAACCAGCAATAGGAGCAGGTCCAAATTCAATGACTGTAATATAGCCTACTGAAATAAGGACTCTGTCCTGATGAATAAACATATTGCAAGAGATGTTGCACCTTGCTGGTAAATCATAAGCACTGGTAACTTTGGCAAGTCCAGTTCGACAGCCTCCCTGCAGCATAATGACAAGCTAATTCAATGCACCAACTTGCTTGACATCTCCATTAAATATGAAAAGAGGAAACCAAAAAGAAGAATACTAACAGATCAGGGAACCAACTTCACATAAAGCAGGGTGAAATTAAAATAAGGAAATAACTCCAAGTAATAATTTCTCAAAGACCTTTAGCTCCAAGATTGAAAGATATATCAACTTACCAACATTGCACACTCCTCAGCAAGCCCAGGTCCAGCAGCAGCATGCAAACCAGGACTGCTATGTGCCTCATCCAGACCCTGGAAAGGACAGAGAGTAGCAGATAGTGAATACCCTCAAGCATGATGCACAGATTTCAAACCGTTGCTCCTGGTCAACCTCAGCAGAACTTATGAAGTACTCACATCATCCATAAACCCATATGCTGGCTTTTTATCCACTGGACAAGAAACATGTGAATTTGACATATTGAGCCCAACATAAGAAAAGGACTCTGCATCACCAATAAAAGTCCTTCAGCCCTGAACTAATACCTTCTAGTACCTTAAACTACATATCCAACCAAATACCTTACATGTCCCCAGACCATTCGGTTTCATCCATGTCTCTGAAGTTCTACATGACTGTGCCCATCATATTCCTTAAGGCTAAAACTGACATGTATGTCTATCAGATAAACACACCTTCATTGCAGAAAGCAGACTAGCCATACCTCATTGGTAGAGTTGACAACAGCATCAACTTCTAAAGCCCATGGTGTCCCTTTCCAGCAGTACACCTTTGAGTTCACCTCATGGTTTAATGGGAACTTAGAAACTATCCCATAGTTGGCTCTCCCATTTTCTGTGCCTGTCCACAATATCATCTATAAGCATACAACTTACAAGTAAACCCTGCCAATATACAGTACTTCAAGTGCATGCACCCTGAACCTTTTCAATTTGTGATGAAACAATTGAGGCAACACACATCCACTTACTACTAAATTCCAAGACATACAGAAATATGCCAAAGCATTAGCCCCAGCTGAGGGCCGTAAGTTTTTGTACCAGAAGAACAGACTTGACAGCATAATGTGCCAATTCAACAAACAGACCAATGCTCTGCAGTAAAACAAGATGGCACACATCCATAATGATGATTGTTTAGGAACCTCAATTCATCATCTATAAGACATGAAGAAAAATGTAACCTACCCAGAAGGAATTTAGGTAGCACACAACCCTAACCCTAATTTCTCTTCAAGCAAAGTCATCTAATGCCATTGTGCAAAAGTCCAATTTCACTTGCACTACTAACGTCATTTGATCACCTTTTCAAACTCCACAGAATCAGTTCAAGCCCAGGATATATAGATAAGCATCACTGCTCTCACGTAATCAAATCCTGGCTTCATCTGAGCGTTTCCATGTCACTCCTCAAGATTCATGACTATACTGAATTGCATCTGTGTGAATTACCAAAACTGTTTCCAAGATAAAATATTCCATGATATGAAAAATGTAATCCACACCTCTTGAATCACAAAAGAAGAAGTCCACAAGTAGGGTGCTGAATATGATAACATTCTAGTAACCCTAAGCTTACAGAAACTATGCCAAACGAAATGTGAACAGAAACTGCAGATAAAATCCATTATAAACCAGGTTCAGCTCCACAAAGGGACCTAAATAACCCCAGAAAGACTCTCACATACTTGCAACCCTGACGACCAATTTTGGGCATGCCTACTAGTCTGCCACTTCAGGGTTTAACAAACAAACCGAGAAGGAGACAAACAAAAACAGAATCCTGCACACTTTGCAGGAGTGATTTTTTTCCAGATTAGAAACAAGAGTCTTCCTAAGTAGTAGGCGTCGGTTTTGCAGTCCTGATCCACGGCATTAGGGTTTCAAGAATCAAGGCCGGGTTGACGAAGCAAGACTTCATGGATTGGGGTCCTGTTTTGCTTGGCAGGTTCCGGCTAAATAGGGGGAGGGCAAGGGCGGGGCGTCAAGAAGCAAAGAGGCTAAAGCTTTGTGGGATCATGGTACCGGATGTGAGTGGGTCGAGGAAGTCACGATCTGAGCCTCCGTCTGAGAGGCTGGAGCTGGCGGTAGGAGACAATCGTTCCTGCTCAATCCACCGAGGTACCTGTTCCAACTTCACGGTGTGCTGCTCCACGGCCCCGCTGCGGTTGCTCATCGCTCGGCCGTACATGCTTGCGCCCCGATCCTTCCCGACGCGCTCATTCCTCGTCTCCCGCTCTTCTTCTCCTTCGATCGCAGATGAACTCAGATATTGCCATGTGCACACCAGCACCAGCCAGCCAGCCAGCCAGCCAGCCAGCAGCAACCCGGGTACCCCACTCGCCGCACACAGTGCCGGGTTGCCTGCAGCAGCACCAGGACCACTTGCCGCACACAATTGTAGGCGAAATCCAAATTCCTTCCAACTGGACACCCCGACTCTTGACCCCGTTCACCACCTACCTACATCCCATCTCCAAGGTGTGAATAGGGCAAAGTAGAATATCTAATTTTTCCACTTACTATTATTTTTTAATTGAGTGCATCAATTTGTGGGATCACCCTAATTCATTAGCCAATAAACCCCTATGCCCCAACTTCGCAAGCCAATTGTCATAATTAAACTTCACAAATCTCAAATCTAAGCCTATTTTTTATGTTCATATGTTTTAGTAATATTTGTGGAATACATTCCAATGTTTTCGTTTTCATGCCCCAACTTCACAAGCCAATTGTCATAATTAAACTTCACAAATCTCAAATCTAAGCCTAATTTTTTTTTAAGTTCATATGTTTTAGTAAAATTTGTGGGATACATTCCAATGTTTTCATTTTCATGCCCCAACTTCACAAGCCAATTGTCATAATTAAACTTTACAAATCTCAAATCTAAGCTTTTTGTTTTAAGTTCATATGTTTTAGTAAAATTTGTGGAATACATTCCAATGTTTTCATTTTCATGCCCCAACTTTGCAAGCCAATTGTCATAATTAAACTTCACAAATCTCAAATCTAAGGTTTTTTTTTTTAAGTTCATATGTTTTAGTAAAATTTGTGGAATACATTCCAATGTTTTCATTTTCATGCCCCAACTTCATGAGCCAATTTTCATAATTAAACTTCACAAATCTCAAATCTAAGCCTAACTTTTTAAGTTCATATGTTTTAGTAAAATTTGTGGGATACATTCCAATGATTTATTTTCATGCCCCAACTTCACAAGCCAATTTTCATAATTAAACTTCACAAATTTCAAATCTAAGATTGTTCTTTTAGTTAAATTTTTTTTAATAAATTTGTGGGATATATCCTAATGTTTTATTTTGATGACCCAACTCCATTAGCAAAATTCATAATTTGAAAGCTTACAAATCTCAAATCTAAGATTTATTTTTTACATTTATATTTTTAAATTAATTTGTGGGATATTTACTAGTGTTTTATTTTGATTTAATTTTGATGACCTGAACCTCATTAGCCAATTTCCATAATTAAACTTTATAAATCTTAAATCTAAGATATGGTACATGGAAACTTCAAATGCATGAACTTACTTGGCATGTAACCTAGAAGATTCTGTTGTCTCAAATTTCAACATAAGATATTGGGATTAAGCAAATAGATCGATAAAACTTAAATAATGAAACATAATGAATAGTAATACCACTAAAGTGATTGTTTAAATGAATGTACAACTAAGAAATCTAGTTTAAACCCATAACTTGTTTTATTAACCATTTTTTGATGAATTTATGCAATTGTTGTGAAAACAACCTAATGAATAATTGACATGCTAACATGGATTGTTCAATAAAGATTAATTGTATAATTTAGTAAGGGAAAATAACCAAAGATATGAAATTAACTTTGTGATGCAATATGTGCCAAAAAATAATAGTAAACGTATATGTAAAATTCCAATAGGTCACTTGTTAATTGTTGCGAAATATGTTGAACTGTTTTGCATGACATTTTTTTGTTGTCAATGAATGAAAATTTCAAATAGTTTGTTTAGTTTAACATTCTAATAGAGTATAATATTGGTGAATTTCAATAAGTTCAACATTTAGTTAGATTTCTTATATGATTCAATTTTTTTTAGTGAGAATGATGTGTGTGTAAAATATGGAATAACAAATAAAACTTTTTTTCACCTCAAGTTTGAATTTTTATAACTTGTACCATTTTTATTTTCTAATATTTTTAAACATAATATGAATTCAAGCAATTGAAAGTCAAAACAAGTGCTTAGAAGTTGTTTAATAATGTGTATATTATAAATAGTGTTGTGTGTGTAAATGGTTTAGGACTTACACTTTGTGTAAGTGTTTAATATTGATTTATGTTTGTGTAAGTGTAAATGTAGAATAAGAGACATGTAAAGGTAAATGTAAAATCATGTAAATCTATTTTATGTTATGTAAAGCAATGTAAGTGTAAAAATAAATATATTTATATGGTTTTATAAGGTCATGTAAAAAAAAATACATTTATATGATTTTATGTAAGTATGAAAACAATGTAAAAAATGTGATTTTTACTTGGCGAAGCATGGGATTTCAAAATGTTTTTGGTGATAGGCCAACCAAATGACCCATTGCAAAAAAACAAAAACAAACTCAACAAAACATTTGTGCTTTGGGAGCATCACAACTAGTTTAATTAATATATATGAATCACAATACGTACAATAAATACCTAAGCTTTTATAAAAATTACAATGAGAAGTACTCAAATAATAAACATTTTACTCAAACAATGAAGTGGAACAAAATGTGCATTCAAGGTGTTCCTCAAAATCAAACCACCATAATCCCATATTGGTAGAAAATGCTAATGTTTGGGAAATATTAAAGTATCATGCAAGGCCAATCAAAGTGGCTCATTGCAAAATAATAAAATTGCCCTTCGGATGCATCCACAACTAATTAATATGGATTTGCAAGAAGATATGGTCATTAAAGGTATATAACATGTACATTTACATGCCCCCATAAAATATCTACACAAGTCATGTAAATGTATTGGACAAATATTTACATTGGCCTCATGTAAATGTTTTTAAAAAATTATACATGACAATAATATAAGTGTAAGTGTAAAAAGTTTGGATGTGTAACTATAAATGAATTACACTTACACAAGATTTACAAGCCATGTATATACAACTATTGGCACTTACATGCACAACACCTCAAGTGTTGAGACCTGACAAAGAGAGAGAGAGAGAGAGAGAGAGAGAGAGAGAGAGAGCTGATGTACAAGATTCAGCCTGTCTCTCGCACAACCAATTTTGGTGCTGCCAGGCCTTCCTTCAGCAGGAGTTGCAAGAGTTGGGGAGTCACATGAAAACTGAAACTGTCCCCATTTCCATCAAGCAAATGCTGTAGTGCCTTCACTCAGTTCTCCCAAGATCTTCCACCCTTTTACTCCTTGCTGCAACAAGTACAACCTCGCTCCCTTTCATTCATAACCTCTAAAATATCAACCCTCAAATGCCTGAGAATTACTTCTTTGAGCAAGGGTTACTTTTTCTCACCTGGCTTGTGAACAGGTGCATGCAACAAAGCCATTGAAGTCCAGGCACATCCAGAACTCACTGAGCAAAATTCAGCACCATGGTTATCGCCTCCAGTCAAACACATACAGCTTTCCGTAGACTGGCCTCAAATGTGTATACTTCATATCAAGCAACTGCACAATTGCACTATATAAACATCAGAACTTCGACACAAGGTGAGGAAGACCATATCTAGTGCCTGCCAACACATCATATGTTATGGTCTCTTGGCAACCTTAGAGCAAATGCCTCATCCAAGGTACACAATGACCAGAACGACTTGGTTGCCTGATTCTTCCTGCAAGGACCCCTTTGAATTCCACATACACAAACAGTTTCTAGGGTCAATGGAAACACGAGAACGCAAACAGTTGCATTTGTCAAATTACTGCTTCTTTCTACAAATTGCATACATGACTCATTGAGCAAATCATGGGCTTTCAAACTCACTGACAGTCATTTATTTGAAACAGTTGTCTGTGACACACCTCCCTTTCCCATTCAAAGACACAATTTCTACTGGTAACTCAGGCTGTCCATGGAGAAACTTCAAGCACTTTCAAGAATCCTGGTCATTAACATTGAACTAAGGTACAGACAGAGTAGCATCAGAAAAATGAGGAACCATGCCTTCACAAACAGGTTGTCATTTCTGAGTTTGTAAGAGTCGCTATCACCTTCCTGACTAGCTGTACTGAGATTGACCTGGAAGTCCAGAGTGCATTGCATGATGGTGTCACCCCATGTCTACAGTTGCCTTCACCCCATTCTTGACAGGAAGTGCATATCAGTCAAAATCTTCAAGCATAAAGTTAACCATTTCCAACGTAATTGCTTTCTAGCCACACTTGGTCAGTCAAACACATGTCCCTGGATGT
>Ga0209208_10001422_pt1 | contig 33693 bp, 18 predicted proteins | sample S1TSphfallax_3_FD_187694 | JGI IMG/M metagenome (GOLD analysis project Ga0209208, IMG submission 187694) | Host-associated microbial communities from peat moss isolated from Minnesota, USA - S1T2_Fd - Sphagnum fallax MG (SPAdes) (version 2) | ecosystem: Host-associated > Plants > Peat moss >...
TTCAGGTTGAAATTTCACAAAAATTTGTCAAAAAAAAAAGAAAAGAATTACTAAGTAAGATTATCTTGGAAACTTCATTACTCCCAATGTTTAAGGTACATTCACACTTGGTGTTAGGGACTTTTGTGTTCAGCTAACATTCACTTAACAATTAAGCTATTGCCCATTTAACATTGAGTGCCACCTAGGATGCCACCTAGATTTTCATTTTAACACTCACGTAATTTCAAGTGTGAATGCACCATTAGTACTCTTTTTCTCTTTCTTCCTCTCAATATTGTTTATGTTGTGACATTGTACTTATCAAGCAAATTTTGCTAAAACATTTTTTTTTAAATTTTTTTTAAAGGGTTCTAACACTTTGAATTTGAATATTTCAGGATTTTGATAACCAAGAAACTAGCCATGAAGCAAGGTTGTTTGTTTGTTTGTTTGCTTGTTTTATTCGTTGCATTGAAATCCATAGTGAACCTCATCACACTCTTGGTACCATTGGAAAGCCCTACATGAAAAGAATTTATCAAAGGTGATTTGGAAATTTTTAGACCTAATATGCAAGAGATTTTGAATTTTGATTAGTTTATGTTATTGAAAATTCAATTAAATTACCCAAAATATGATTTTGGAAGGAAAAATTAATTAGGTAACCAATTTACACTTGGGCAAATGGCAAGGGCTACGGTAGTTTGTATGGAAGGTCTTTCTCATGTTTTAATCTATTAAAAAAAATCTTGATGTTTCAACCAATGAGTTGAAAGGATTCTTCCTTGAAAATTAGGTGACCATGTTATAGTTACAAAGTGTCCACCTCTTTTATGGAGGTAATAAGGCCCCCTTTGCACTATGGTTAAATGGCTATGCACCATGAAATTCAAAAACCTTTTAATTCATCCCAATGGCCATCCCATGGAAATTCCAAAATTATTTTGGTGCATTAAGGATGTCAAATATAATGTAAACCCAAATTAGACCTTGTTGAGGGACCGGGACAACATTCAATAAGAAAAATAGAAGAATTTCCTCTATTTTCAATAAAATTTTACTTTTCATTACTTATTATTGAGTTTTTTTTTAGATATAAATCTTATGTCTTCATTTTTTTTTTTTAGTCTTTTCTTTTCATACATTTCAACAAGTAAGATCATTAGAGACAAACGGGAGCAAAAGAATTCTTTACTTTCTCTTTTCTTTTCTTACATTTTGACAAGTAAAATCACCATGGACAAGAGGAAAGGGAAGGATTCTTGTGGTAAGGGCTATGTATCGGTGTTTGCATATGATGGTACCACATGTGCTTTCAATATGCAAGCATTGGCTCTCAAGGCACAATGGAAGAATAAATTAATTTTGAGCAATTGTTTCAATGCTATGAATGCAAGTAAACACACTAAATGAGTTTTTGGAGAGGCAATCCAATTTTACATATTAGATTGTTGTTCAGTTTTTTTACCAAGAAGGTATTCAAACAAAGAACATGAATCTTTCATGGTATGTTTTGCTTTCTTTGTGAAAAATCAGGTCCATTTTTGCAAAGGCAACACACAATATGAGAGACTATATTTTGCTTGGAAGGTGATGGTTTGTCATTTTGTGAGCGACTCTCCTAAGGTTATGAGTGCACTCATTGTTGTGTTACCTATAATTGTTGTTGTGGAGATTTTTCTGCAACTTCATCAACCTTCATCAAGCTTTGTTTGAAAGTAGAGTTATAATGTGATTACAAAGGCTCAAGTGTGAAAATATATTATGTATAAGGGATGTATATTGAATTGTCAAAAACACCATATGTGTAATTGTCAAAGAAATTTGCAAATTGGAACAAGTTTGGAAGAATGTGTTCCAACATTCTCAAATGAATTCTTACAAGTTAAAAATGGAAATTTTAGGGTGTCTCAAATCTTTGAAGCAAGGGGGATCAAGCTTGTCCAAAGTGTTACTTCTGTAAACCGTTAGAAAGGCTTGAAAATATATATATTTAAAATGAAGTCACATTCCCCATTTGAAGATTTGAAACACAAGTTATGACCAAAATAATGTTCGAAAATCAAAATGGTCATTCAATTCCTTATCATCAAAATGTTGAACAAAAAAGTTTTAAAACCTTTGATTAGAATGTGACATAAAGCATTGGATCTTTCTAGGGGTTATAATCAAGGTTTTTTTTGTGACAAATTTTTGCCACATGGCAACAAAAAAAAAAAGGCTTGTGAATCCAACAAAGGGATTTTTAAATTTTTTTTTTTTTAAATTGTCATATCTTGAGAAAAAAATGTTAAAAGTCACCAAATTTAGACAATGTGTTCCATTAGATTGGTAGAATTATGTAGGATTCCAAAAAAATCTACTAGTCCACTCAGACAATTACCATTTATTGTTAATCAATGTTAAAGATCTTCGCCAGTACACCTACTTGAGGAATTTGAAAAACAAAACCATGGTTACAACTTTTCCTGTAATAGATTTTCAATTGGAGTCCATATAGGGAAAATATGAACCCACAAAATAATGAGATTCATAACGTGAAAAAAAATTAGGAGTCCCAAAAATTTAAAACACTTCAATATAATCTTCACGACCATTTATGAAATATATTGTAGAGTTTTTTCAATGATGAAAGAGCCATTCATCACTCAAAAAACATTATAATATTAAGGGGTTTTCCTCTTGCAAGCAACATCATTGATTAGAATGTTTGTTTGTTGCAATGTAAATCCAAAAACAACATAAATATTTAATATTACATGAAAACACACACATATATTTAAAATTAAATCAATTTTAGTTTGTCAAATCAATTACAACAAGTAGCCAATTTAAAGAAATAATGATTATTATAATGAAATTTTAAATTATTTTACATCAAAATAACTTTCTTATAACTCATATTTCAACACTTTAATACCAATAACATCTAATTTTAATATAATAGTGAACCATTGCACCATTGGCCCAAGTGGGATCATCTTAAAAGCCTTTTAAAGAATATTTTTTTTAGGAAACATTTTCAAGGCTCTAAAAAACATGACTTCCCGAAAAAAATCAATTGTGAAAAAATCTTATCGGTCGAAGTACTATGAACTCAAGTGTCATTGGTTCAAGTGTTAAGGTTTGGGATATGAAAAGGCAAACATAAGCGCCAATTTGATGAAGATGCATTGATTGGTTGAAAAAATAAGTTAGTAGAATTTAATTAATTTCCATTGACAAAAAGTCACTTTGAATTGAATAATTTGTTTGTTTTATTGGTCCAAAGATTATGAAATGGCCATCATGTTCGTTACTTCATCAAGGGCTTTCCAACAATACCAAAAACATAATGAGAGGCCCCACTATTTGAAAGGGTCAAGGCATGGACACACACAAAACAAACATTTATCATAATTTATTAAATTGTTATAATATCCAACCCATACCAATTATGCAACATCAAAGGGCAGTTGGTAATGAACATTGAAAGAAATTTATTACATCATCTTATTGGCTAGTTTAAAAAATAATATTATTTGTTGAACTTTCATACCAACCTAGTATAAATATTGACCTCAATATTCTCAATCTTGGATATTAGACTAATTTGGTCCTTAATAATATTGCCTTTGTTATATGATACATTTAAACAAAAAATTTGTATACTTGTTGAAAATTGGGAATTATGAGTATGGAAAACAAGGAAACAAAACAAAAGGATGTTTGACAATGCATTTCTTTGTCACAATTGATAGTTCTTTTACTAATCAACATTAATCAATACTATGTATTCATTATTAAAGAACGGACATCATTTGAATCAACAAGTTTAACAATTATTTTTGCTACTTTTTTTAGTACATATAACTATTCCTTTTCTTAATATTTTATTTTATTTTATTTTATGAACTTAGAAATATGATAGGTATCATGTCTTATTGATCATACAAATTTGTATAACCCCATTTAACATTGTCATCTCTACACATCTAAAAATGAGATATTGGCATTGGAGCTATTGTCCCTTAAAGCTTATACTAAGACCTAGAATGTTCACCATGTATATCAAATGTGGTTTTCTTCATGTTTTCTTCTAAAATTAACAATGGTAATCAAGAATTTAATGTTGGATTTAATAAATGTTCATGGGTCCCCACTCTCTTAGTATATTTGTATGTTGGCATGTATCAAGGCAAAAATTAGAAATGTGCAAAAGCCAAAGTTCGATATTTAGTGATGAGTGTTGCCATTGGCCAAAAAACAAACGTTTGCAATTCAAACATATAATGCTTTAGAGGTGTTACACAAGAAAGGGGATCAAGCCCAATGTAAGGTTTTTGGTGATGAAGGGCACAAGTTTCAAAAAGAAGTTGAAAATGAAAATAACAACCACTACCAAAACCTTAATGTTCTACTCGTTTTTTACTTCTTTTGTTTTCAATTTAGTTTGATGGTGCTTTGTTTGACTCACCTCCTTAAAGCTCATTTTTCTATAATTAATGAGTTGTTTCAAAGAAATATGGAAGTTTGAATGATTTAAAAACCCATTTTAACGTAATACAACCATAGAACACCTTGGAGAGGCAAGCTTGGAGGGATTATGTGTGCTAAAAGCTTTATATAATATGAGTTTGTTGTGACGAAAAAAGGGTGGTAATGTTGTGCAATTTTATTTTTTAAAACCTTCAATTCTGATTTTGATTCTTTAAAAGAAATTGGAGGTTTCTTGGGTGCAAGTTTGAGTCCAATTTTTTCTCAATTTATAACCATGTAGTTTCGGTTTTGACATAAGTTTTCAAATTAAAAAACCTCTGAATTCAATTCAAAACTAGGATTACACATTCCCTATGTTAGATAATCTATAGATAAAAAGTTTTAGATCAAACTTGGGCTTCGAACTACTATGCACTATGAATCACAAACAATTTTTTTTTCCTATGTTTATGTTCCCATATGTCTTTCAATAGTTCATCATTATTTATGTTAATGTGAAATTTAATTTGAATTAATATATATATCATGGACATGAAAAGGCACATGTTAATTTTCCTTTTTGTATCCATGTTGGTGGGTAAGGAAAATGAGTGAAGTACTTATAAAGATACAAGAGAGTTAATAATGAAAGGATTTTGGTAATTATTAGGAAAAGAAGTGAAGTAATTAAGCTTGGAAATGAAATAGGTCTCTTAAGAGGGTCTATTCATGATTGAGGTACCAAAAAAAAGTGTCTAACTAAAAAAAGACTGCAAAAGACAACTTTGAATATTTGTTTATCTTACATTATTATAATTGTAGTGGATTGTTGTATGGCAATAAATAAAATGATGTATTTTGAAATTAATAAAAATATTTTAAAATAATTTAGATATTATGCAAATGTCATTTTGAGTCTTATAAACTAAAGGAATCAAGTGTCTAAAGTACAATTTTTTAAAAAGTAATCAAAAGGAAGACATAAAATCATACAATTGATTTCAAATTTTGTGTACAACAAAAACATGCCCCCTTCTATGAAAGTATATGTTAATTGGATGAACTTGATGAAAAACCAAATCATACAAAAATTTCGAAGTCTTAAAATTTTGAAGGAAAGGGTTGTAAGGCAAAGGGCTCATTTTTAAAACTATTTCATAAAACAATTATGTTCAATGGATTCAAAATGTCTAGCTTTAGATGCAAGTGGCATGTGCAAGAAATAATCTTGCCAAAAATCATGTTTGGCTGTCCATTGAAACTCATTTTGAGATTTTTTGCATTTATGGCATTAAACTAAAATATTGATACACAATTATGTATGAATTTGAAAAATCACCATTAACACATGAATTATCTTATATTGGACTATTCAATTTTTCTCATTTAAGTTTGTTTCATGTAAATGTTATGTGTAAAAAATAGTTCTAAAAAGTCCTTAAAAAAAAATTTCCTTTTTTTGGTACCCCAACTGTGAATGGACCCAAGAAGAATTATCTATGGAATTATCCAAGGACATCCATATGAAGGATTATGCAAAATAAATTGTTTAAAAATAACCACACAAAATATTATGCAAAATTTCTCATCATTGGAACTAGAATCAAGGTTTATATAAGTATGGAGTTCACCAACTAATTAAAAAAATTCAATTATTAAGTTGAACAGACTTGTCAACTTTTCAAAAAAGTCATTTTGCCTGTTTAAAAATCTACCCCTATTTTCAAGAATGTTTTTTCATGGTTCCAATTTTGGGTCTAAATATAATAAAAGATTAGTTCCAATTTCTGGTTCTTCCAACAAAAAGATGTGAATTTGGGTCCAAGTCATAAAAACTTGACCTTGAACCCTTGGTTTTAACAATGGAAACCAAACACTTTCACAACATTGGTGATAACATGTTCAAAATGTGATGGCAAGCTTCAATGACTAAACTATCTTTCCTTCCTAGCAAATCCACCAAAGTGTTGCCACTTTCATCATTAAAAAAACCCATTAATATATTATAAATCACAACACCACCAAGGTGTTGTTCTATTATCCCATCTTTCCTTTGCTTCTTGCAAACTTGTGCATGAGAATTGGGGGGTCAGAGTGGAGGGACTCTTGGGAAGGCTTTAAAAGTAATTACTATTATAGTGAAGAGCATTATGATTGAAGAAACCTTACCAACCTTAAAAAATGAAGAAACTTGGAGGTTTTCATTTAGTCAAAAAGTTCATTAAACATTCCTTTTGATGAACCTATAGACAATGGATTATGTTTCCCTCCCCTTGATGAAGAGGAGTCCCAAGGCTCAACAAACATTGATGGATTTTAAGTGCAAGCTTATTTCGGGGTACTTATGGTTAAGGTGCTAGAATCTTGAAGAGAAAAAATAGTTCATGCTTGAAAAATGGTTATTAGATGTTTGATGGGTGGAAAGATTTCCTAACGAGCTAACCTTATGGAATTGCATGAAACTCTATTTTCATGAGTTCTTTGTGTTTAAAAATCTCCTTACTCAAGGGTTTTTTGAAGTAAGATTTTCAAATGAGGTTGGAGCAATGGAAATTCAAAAGTTATCCATAGTGGAATGGAGTGGAACAACTTTCATTTTTCAAAATGGTAGCCATGTACATTTCGATTTTGTAGTCCAAGGTTTATCCCATCATGAAAGTTCCCACCAAGAAAGTTTCACGCCTTGGATTTATCCCACATTGTGAAAGTTTAGTCCCCAAACATAAGCAAATAGTTTTGCAATTCATAAGATTTCACCTTCCTTCCAAGCAAAATTGGGGAAAATTTGCACTTTGGATCTTTTGAGTCGTACATCAATAGGTCAACATGTTCAATGGTATCCATAAAGGTTACAAGCATTAGTACTAAGCTTTCAAAGATGATTTTCATTTTACCCCTTGATGAAAAAGATGACATTGACATTATAGTGGAACATAAGATTTGATATTTGGGTATGTTTAACTAGTGTAAAAAGTGTTGAAGATTTGAACATTTCGTAAAGGCATGCACTATAATTCATTCATTAATTATTAAAATAATGAACGCCCTTGAAAAATCATGAAATGAAAGTGGTTAATTTCAAGAATAGTCCAAGTAGATGGAGGTGACAAAATCAAAGTATAACTTGAAAGGTTTTCAATCAAAACTTTTAAAGAATTCAAGTCAAGTCAAAGAAACAACTTGCAATAGAGGTTGGAAAGCCCATAAAGGATCCTAAAAATCTAATGCATGGTTTTTAAAGTTGAAATAGTAAAAATTCTTTTGCATTAACACAAAGCTAGTAGAAATGGTTTCAAAAAAACCTTTCCAACCTAACAAGTTTAAGAATGTTCACAAAGGGGAGGACTTGATGTTGGATGAGGTAGAAAGTTCAAGCTCAGAAGTTCATAAACTACTCTTTGATCTACCATTAAACAAGATTGGTAAGGCCAAAGTTCTATGGACCAATGCCAATCCATTTGAGATTTGCAATGTTCATGATGAAGAGTAGGAAAAATGTGAAGAAATTCAATTTCTAATCAATCCAATGTAACGGGCATTTCAAAAGAACAAGAAAACCAATAGGAAAAAGATGCACGGCAACCCATTGGATTCAAATAATCAAAAGTTTGAAAAATAAAATAGGTCTAATAAGAAGTTAAAAAGTTTAAGAGGTAAAGGAGGATGAACAACATGAAGGGGATAATTTACAATAGGTGGTAAGAAAACTTTCTTTCCATCCACCTTGCATTCATCCTTCTTTGAAATTCTTGAATTATTTCTAATCTTTGACTTAGAAGAACTTGAAATTAAGTTTTGGTTAATTTTCAAAAAGTTCACAAAAGGAAAGGATTGTGCATTGCTTACATCAAGTTCTTTACCTAGCTTGTTGGTTGATGTTAAAATCATGGAAATTGAAATAGATAGCAGTCCATACAATATACAAAAAAAGAGGTGATTTATTTTCAACAATTTTAGAAGACAAATTTTTTAAACATTCACCAAATTCAAGCCCATTGGAAATAAATTCTTATTGGAATTGTTGTGGAAGTAAGATGTAGTTCAAGGAGGCTTTGATTGTGCAATTTTGGTGTTCATCCCAATGGGTGATACTTCAATTAGCCTCCCAAGGATAAGGAAGTTCAAATGGTTGCAATTGGAGGGTATATCCACAAATAATGATTAACTTTATGTGGTGCATGTTCGTAATTTTTTGCTCTCAAAGTTTGGGAAAATAATTAAGTTTGTGTTGCTTAAGGAAGGAAGGTTGTGGGTTAATTTCTTTCTTCAGGTAGTTCGAAAAAAAAAGGATGTGTTGAACATTTTTCAATTGGCAAATAAAAGAATATAAAAAACATTCAAACCAAATGAAATGTAAATCATTGTTAAAGTCCATGATCTTTTAGGATTTGTGAAAAATATTGGGGATTTGGATGCATCACAAAAAAAATTGATTAAATAAAACAATATGATTCAACAATTCAATGACAAAAAATATGATTTATGTTTATCAAATTTCACCTTATATTCAATTATAGTCAAATGGCCTTGGGTGAGCTTTATGAATCCCAACTTCATATGATGAACATAATCCTTAGGTATGTATTGTTCTTGAAAAATGCATTGAAATTTCGCTCAAGTAGTTACACCTTCAAGTTTTTTTTCATCAAGACCCACCATTCTTCAACATTTTTTTTCATTTGAAGAAATGCAACTTAGATTTTGTTAGTGTCTATGTACTTTTCATTAAAAAAATCCTTCAAGGTTTCAAGGAATGATGATACTTTGGACACAAAAATGTTGGGACAACCATAAAATTTTGGAGAATGTGTCATGTTTCAGAGCTCCTAACATCTACCTTGTGTCTCCTAGACTCCCTTTCCACACCACCACCCCTATTATCGATGATGGATCTCGCAAGGACTATGACCTTGGTCTATGACATCTTTTGTCACACTCCAAGACACCATGGATCACCCACACCAAATCCTTAACTCTTAGGGTTACCTTATTGTTCAAGTCCACTTATATTGTACTAAAAAATTAATGAATGGGCAACCCTCTTGTTGATTAGTTGGCCCATCCATAGTGTCAAACACCAAATCACACCATTGATGTGTTGAAGCTTCCTTCACAAAATTCATACCCAACTTGGCTTTTGGTTCGAAACTTGGTTATGATACTAAATATCATAAAATATCGTAGACCTAATCCACTTTTGTCTAGTCCTTATGTAGGAAACAAAAAAAATAGTAACTAGCCCAAATATATATAACCTTTGGTCGTTAATTTCAACAACTCTTTGGAGCTTGTATTCAAAAGATGGCTACATGCCACTCTTAAAGCTTTTTGCTACAAGATGGCTTACTACACTTTTAAAGTCATTTTAATGACATGTAATTACATCTTCCTACATGGTGCCAAAATTCTAATGAACTTGAAATTTTGCAATTCCTCAAACCTATGCCACAACAAATTCCATGTTTTGCTTTATTTTTGGTCTCAAACTATAGTTTTTGACCACCCACACATTTCATGAACAATAATTTTAGGACAATTGAACAAATTTGCCACAATCCAAGCCACATGACCAACCATAGTTGGAACTTCAAAATTATTCAACATTTACAACTTATATCATTGAACTTTGTACATCATGTATAAATACACAGATTCTCCACCCAATCGTGAGCACCATAAATTATAGGTCCATCAATGTTATTAACTTCTTCTAATCAAATACATATGTTATGCCACTTTTTTTTCTTTCAAAAACTAGAGTCCTTAAGGACCATTTTTTTTCTAACATTCTTCCCCTCTTCTACCTCCAATGCTCTCCTTCATACACTTTCTTACTATCTATATAATCTTATTTACAATTCTAGAAGTACCACCCAAATTTTGACGTTTGATGAATAACAAACCCATTGTTACGATCAACCGCAACATAAGAAGGCTTGAAAAGGAAAGGAGATGAAAGCTTGATTGCAAGCTTTAGATTCCCCTCCATATTTTATGGTTGTAAAAATACCATCTTGTTAAGGAAGAATAGTGTGATTCAAACACACATGCCAATGAAAATTGGAATGGAGCTTCATTCTAGAATCCTACCATTCCAATGGGTGTTTTTTAAAGAAAGAATGTAAGCACCACCATTATGATCACTCCCTTTCTTGTGCACATAATTATGCATCGTAATATCTTGTTGGATGATTGTGCCCAATTTTTGTGCTAAAAACAAAGGACATGGGGACCATGACTATTTTAAATATTTATAACGTTCAATAATCCAATGAGTGGCAATAATGTGATAATGCATTCTTGATTACAATTTAAAATTATCTCATTTCATCATGGGAGGCAATTCCAACACACATCCAAAAATTTGGAATAGTGGAAAGGCCTTGGCTCCAAGTTCATAAAGTTATAACTTGACATCATTTAACCTTGTATCAAGGTTTGACAAATTGTGGGTTTTGGATAGCTTTTGAATAATGTCAAATAAAAATGACACTTTCAACAATGGGAGGTTTGGTATTAATTATTCCATTTCCAAAATTGATAAATTCTATGTATTAGCAAATTTAAAGCAACAAGGAAAGAAAGTTGAAATGTTAATATCTTTGAAAAAATTCATTGATTATTAATTCTTACAATTTGGCCCTTTCATTGTCAAAAGCCCAATTTTTATGAATAATCTATTCATCAAAGATTTGTCTTTTAAGGAAGTGCAAGTTGCTTTTAATGTAGTGCTATTTCATGGCAAAGCTATGAGCCACGATGGGTTGTCCATAAATTATTTTTAAAAAAATTCTATAAAAGTAGATCTTACTTTTCTTTCAAGGCATTCACTTTGATGCTTGGAGAGGGTTACACCTTTGAATTTATATATTAGGTTCTAATCACATTAATTTCCAAATCTAGACATTAATCCAAGGGAATTGGAAACCGATTACTTTGTTAAAAATATATATATAAGATTCTCACTAAGATGTTGGCCACTACAATTTAGTCTTATTTGTTGGAAATCATTATGCCAAATTAAATTGCCTTTGTAGTTAGTAGATTTATCATTGATAAAAAAAAATTCCTTGCCCAAGAATCTTTGGAATGGACAATGGAAAGCAAGTAAAAGCTTGTGTTGTTGCTATTAAATTTTGGAAAAGCTTTTGGCAAAATTGAGTGTAATTTTTTATTCATGACTTTGGAACAACTTGGATTTGATAGCAAATGGATTAAATGGGTATCCTTGTTAAAGGTGAAAATAAATGGGGAACCTAGCCAACCTTTCAAGCTACAAATTGTTCAATAAAACAAGGTTGCCCCCTTGCTCCCTATTTTTTTATTCTTACAACTAACATCTCTAAGATCACATTACAAAATTCAAGGCTTGAGTATTCTTCTAAGTGAAGGATAATTAAAGACCAATTATTTGTAGATGACACAAATTTCTATTTTTAAGGTTTAATTTTGAACTTGGACCATGTCAAATCTACCTTGGTTTTATTTTACAAGGCCTTGAGGCTAAAATTAACTAGGATAAATCATCAACAATATGGGTTGTTGATCATCCAAGGACTCAAAAGTGGGGTTAAGATGAAAGGTTGCTTTGGGTTTCAAAAGGCAAAGGAATCAAATACTTGGGAATCCAAGTTGGCTTTAGCCTTTTCTTTGAAGCAAACTTCAATAAACTTGATCTCATTGAGTTCAAATTCATCTTTTAAGCTAGGTACAATTTGTCATTAGTTAGTAGAATTTTGATTAAAAAACCAAGTTATATTGGCTTCCATGTGGCATATAATCTTCTATATCATAGAAAAATTAAATACATCATTTTACAAAAAAACAAAAAGAAAATACACAAGGTGTACACTTTCCTTTTATATAATTTTTTCCACTCCAATAACAATAACATCCAAATACATTTCCTTTTCCCTCTCCATCTCTTAAGCTTAAAAAAACCCCCTTATTGAATGAAGACTTCACACCAAACAAGAGAGAGAATAAGTCTTCTAAGCTCTTCTCCAACAAACATAACAAAAATGGACCTACTTTAAAAGGTTTCCCAACACTTATATGAATGGGTCCTCATCTTTTCTTAGATTCCTTCATTTTCTCTTCCAACGTGAACTTATAACAACCTCCCGAACAAACCCTTACTTAATGGCAATCTTGGCACCAAGCACCATATATTCAAGTGTTAAAAGCTCTAATAGCTTCACCCCTTGTTAAACTATTCTAATAGCTTCACCCCGTGATCATTACATAGAGGAATGGCAGGCAGTCGTCTCTAATTACTTGTTATGATGATTCTCCATTCTTTTGGATACACATCTTTTGAATTCTAGAAGGGAGCATGGTATCTTAGTTTTTATCCTTAAACATTTCTTCCCTGTTTATATTTCTCCAAATTTTAAATATGTGATGGATGCAGCAGAACTATACCCAATCTCTCTTTCTACTGGAGGCAAATGGCTGTCAGTTGGTAGTGCATGTTGAATTCCTCACAGAATATCAGTGTGATTCTATGTTCAAAGATATCATCATCCAGCCTTCCATGTATTTGTTTACCTCATGCCAGCTGCAAGCCTCAGTCGAAAGATGGTGTAATATTATCCTCATGAGTTCAGTAGTTTTCGGATCTTTAGTCATCACAGGCTGCTTCTAGCATGAGGAAGAATCAGTTGGACATGGAAACACGAAACCCCGAAAACCAAATATTCCTGGACTCACCGCAAACAAACAAAAAAATTGGGTTCACAATAGTTGCGCGCTCGTGTTACTTCTACCACCACCCACCATGGACCCCGATCAAATGAGGATCCAGAAACACACTCCACCTTAGTAGCCTCAGTTATCGGTTATGCGTCACAGAAATGCAGGGGCCCGCTGAGAAGGTTCTCCTTGCAAGGCAAGGTCTCAACACCGCCTGCAGCTTACGCTATATAGTTTCCATCCTTGGCCAGAGAAGAAACAGTAAGAAACCAAAGATAACACACCATACTAAGTAGAAGCCCGAGAGCAAGCAAAGCTAGCAAACATCCAATAAAAAGAAACCTCCCCTATCCATCGAAGTACATCAAAGGTCATTTAGAGAATCACTAACACTTCACACCACTTTCGCAATAGATCTAACCCTGATAAAGCAAAAAGGCAAATGAGCCCAGACTTCTGTTGAGGGACAATCCAATCCCTTGTCACAAATGACAGGGCAAGCCCAGCCTGTCTAAGGTAGCCATGAGCCCCTGCGCATACTCATCGCAAGACATCACAAACCCATCGCTCACAAAAACTAGACAGACACAACACAATTCTAAAGACATATAGTCCGCACAAGGAAGAGACTCTACTAAAACTAACGACAGACACGAAGAAAGATACAGCTTATAACCTAAACAGACAGAGAGAGAAAGCTTGGCAGACAGTAAGCAAGTAGGATTGCAAGACTAAATATATAATGAGGCGGAGTAGAATCGAAATGACGCAGCTGGCTGTAAAACCCCGCCGCCCTCCCAGAAGCCCAAAAAGTGCTTGAACTCCAAACCCTAATGGAGAGCTCCAAACCCTAATCGAAGGACGCATTACGCCAGTCGCGGAATGTAGGGCTGATTGTGGCGGAATGGGGTTCTGGGCTTCCTGGAATCTGCACCGTTTGTTTATGGATTATGTCATATAATGTGGTCAAGAAAATGACATAATCTGCCAACCCAGACCTTAATGGTAACCTATTTTATTTTATTTTAGACTTTCTCTCTACTAAGTACCTATAGGCCCTCTTATTTATTTATTTTTTTGGTTGCTAAAAATGATAATTTTTTTGGTTAAGTATTCCAATGAGTACAATTTCCAAATCTTTTAGAATTATTCAAAGGATCCATATTACTAGACGAACACTAGTACCTAATTTTTTTTGTATATATATTTATTTTTGAATTTATTTTTGAAATATTATTTTATATCAAATTACAATATGGTACAATGGTATTTAATCCAAATTCATATTACAAAATGAGTTGCCATATAATCAACCCTTGGGGTTTTAGTAATAGCTTGGCCCAAATTTTATTCCTACACATAATTTCAAGTACATGTAACTTTTTGATTAGCAAGTTTCATTTTGTTTGCTTGTTTTGATGGACAATTAAAAAATCCATTCACCTTTTCTTTTAACATATTTTCTCCTTCAACATTGTCATAAATGACATCCAATAAATAATAGAATACATGTTAGCAAATTTAGGATTAGTTATAAAAAAACATTAATAATCATCATGTTAAGGTTGTTTATTTGCTTTGTCATGCCAAAATCTCCCAATCCATGGGTCTTTTGATTGTGTTCGTGTTATGGTTGGAAAGTCCTTGATGAATAAGTTTGCATTGACCTATGATTTCATAATATTTAGACTTGCAATGCAAGAGTTATTGAGTTTAGAATATTTTCATCGTATATTCAATAAAAATAATTAATAAAAATAATATGATGAAAATTGAGGTGTAATGGAGGTATCCTTGGAAAGGCCTCAATGAGTAGGGGTGTATTAAGGTGGTTTTATAAATTTTAAACCTGTGCTACAAGAGTTATTACATTCTAAATAAGTAGTTTTGTCATTGGGAAATTTAGTATATAAGGCAATTGGATTTCACACATAAAAAGTTTATATACTTTGTAAAACCACATTTTAAAAATGCTCAATAGCATAGGCCACACTAATATACTATATATATTTTAACATTTCATGTAGCTTCCTTATCACTTGTAGTTGAAATTAATCCATAAGCATCTTACTTTTCATTCATTATGGATTTTTTGTAGAATGGATCATCATTCATCTCATCATGAATGAGTTCATCCAACATCATTTAGTTATTCTTTTATCTATATGCTATGGATGAAGTTCATCCATAATTGCTCATTTTTGGAACATAGTTATTTCAAACGGTACCTTAGATAATGGCATAGAAGTTTGGGGGAAATTGAGAAGCATTATTTTTTTTATAAAAACAATAATTTTTTTGCAACATGATCTTTGTGAAATTCTTATTATTTTTTTCATCAATATTGGAACATTAAATGGTGCCCCCCCTAATGATCTTTTGCAATTTTTTATTTTTTATTTTTGTTTTGAAAATGAGTATTTGATAATTCTATGTTTTTAGTATTATAAAAATACTTTCAAGGAAGGGTCACTTTTGGTCCATTTTAGTATACATACCAAAAAGTTGTGCAACCAGTACTACCTATTTAAAATTGACATTAATTTGAAGTACCACTTTTCACATTAATCTTGTTCACTTCATATAGTGTTTTCATTTTTTCATACTAGGAATTAAAATTTCATTTCAATATTCATTTGTGTACTTTGTGTCGATGTTCATGTAATACCTTTTGTTTATGCTTAGAATTAAGTATAAACTTGTTTATTGTAATTTTCCATAGCCATTGCATTGATTAATAATCTTTTCTTTGAGGTGATTTTGATGCCAACGACAAGTTGTGTCTTTATTTCATGTCTTAACTAAAGTCTCTTGCTAAATCATGTTATTTTTTCCTTTAAAGTTATGTGTCACATTTGTGTCCTTTTTATTTTATTTTTCTTCTTATTTCCTTTCACCCATTTTTCCTTTTCTTTTTAATTTTTCATTTCCTCATTTTCAAACCTTTGCATCCAATTTATATTCCATCATTTGCAACTCCAATCTTTTGCTTTTATTCATTTCACTTTGTCATTTCTGTCATATCATGTTTTGCAATGTAGATTTTTTGAATGCACATTAAGGTTTAACTTGTAAGTTGTGTGATGTGTATGGTTTGAAAGGATATTCGTAATGGTTGCACAACTTTTAAAATCATTTGAATTTTATTTTTGTTGTGTGAAGGTAGTTTCACAAGGTGTTAGGCTTATTGGATCTCACACCATTCTTGTTGTGTTTTATAGAAAATATATAATTTTGTACAATAATTGAAAATGATGGTCATATGTATATATATAATCCTAATAATTACAAATATGTTTATTTAGATGCTATTAACATCTTTGATTTTGTGGTGTGAAAAATGAAGGAATGAAGATTTATGAATGAATTCATGGATTTGTGTAGTGGATAGCCCATGAACTCAATGGAGTGTGGCCAAATGTGCTTCGAAGGTTGTGCAATGGACAATTTCTCCTCCTTGTTTCCCTTTGTCAAAATTTTCATAGATCTATGTTTTTAATCCAACTTTATTGATATGTTTTGATGGATTACAAGGTAAGAAAAAAAGTTGGTGGTAGAATGTGTAGATGATGATTTTTGAATGAACTTGAAGCACTATGTTTGTTTAATCCTATTAACATTAATTTTTAATGATGTTTCCTTTGTTTGCTATGTGTATGTTTTATGGCTTGAGTGAACTGTAATATCTATGCATGTATGAATGTGATATATGTAACTTCAAGTTTTGCAGGGATTACATTTTTTGGATGTGTCCATCATTTCATGTGATGACATCATATAACATATTAGAAGTCAATACATGACATGACAAAGGTTTTATGTATTCGAAATCATTACCTCAAAACAATGAAACAATCAAAAATAAAAATTTGAAAGAACTACAAAGTCATACCTTGTACCACATGGGGGCTTTCATGTGTGCATGTGGTTTTTTTTGATGTCACAATGGTAGTTTTCATGATTTGACTATAAATGCAAGAGTAAATTTGTATTATTCATGTCGAAAAATTTCAATAGGGACTTAATTTGATATTATTAACTTGAATATGCATATGATGTAGGTGGTTGTTATCCATAATTCACAAAATTAAAAGATCTATGGATTTTAAAATTGAAACTCATGGACTTTCACCCAAGACAACAAGTTTTATTTATGGAAGTCCTTCAAAATGGCCCAATGATTGATATTATGATTGTTAGGGACTTAATTTTAATTTAAAAATATATCAATAAAACCAAAAATAAGAACTAAATTGGAGCATGTCAATTGTGGGTCCATTTAAATGGATTTTAAAAAGTCCTTTGTTAAGGTAAGAAATAAGGATCTTTTCAATAATTCACATCACCATGAAAAAATATTCATAAATTCCAATGATGATGATTTATTAGAATTGGTTTAGGTAGGATGAGTATAGGGTTTTGTAGTGTTTCATCCTACCAATTTTAGGCTAGAATTTGTTTAGCCCATTCCCAAGTAAAGACGCATGTTTAACCCATGGTGTTTTTTCCATGTCTTTTAAGTTTTTAATTTCCATCACCATATTCATAAGAAAAGTTTCAATAACTTTTCTACCAATTTGCATCTCATTTCTTTTGAATTGAATTTCAATTCAAGGAAATGGGGTATGTTATAAATGAATATTACAATAAAGCCTTAAATCATGCACTTTTCGATTAATCATGCAAATCCTCTTATTACCTTTTCATAAGGTAGGCAATAATTTTAAAGTTCATATGAATGATTTTAATGTAGCCATGGACTACATTAAAATTATTGATTCATGATCACACATTGAGTCATAAAACAAATGTTCAATTCATTTGACATAGATAACACCTAACATGTCTTAGGCTTTTGCCATGTCGTTCCACATTTATTTTACAACTTTGAAATTGCACCAATTATCAACAATTCTTACGCAAATGATTTTTTAAAATATTTATACATTCTATTTGTTTATTATTTCTAACAAATCCTTTTGTTGATAGAAGTGTATGCTTGACATTGAAGTTCCATTAATTGTTGATTTATGTGTATTTGTGGTTGTTGTGCCAACATAATATTAGACAATTTTCATTGATAATTGTATTCATGTTCACATGTATTTTTCAAATGAAACAAATGTTAATATTGTAAAATACCTATATTCAATCAAGGTTGTGGGCGTAAACATTACACCAAAACTTGACATTTATGACTAGGACAAATATGATTAGTGACCATTTTCTAGTCATGCAATCATATATGCCATGTTTTTGTGCCTAATCATATTCTTGAAACCATGGATATGATTACATGACTAAAAAGTCTTCATGGATGTGACTGAAACTTTTCTTCATGACCACCATATAATTATTTAATAAGTTACAATTTGAAACAATAGAAACTTATGAATAAAAAGGGAAAAGAGCTAGAAGGTAGACATACATACCTAGTAAACATAATATAAGTTTGAAGATGATCAAAGACATAATCATTGCACAAATAAATAACTAATACCTTTACGATTTCTAGAAATTTTGTCTTATAATCATTAATTATTTAATGTGAATTTCTAGATAGTGGCTAAAAAAACATTTGGGGGAAATCTTTTCATTTTTGAAAAAATTCCCAAAAGATGGAAAACAAATTGTTAAAGTTTTTGAAACCATAATATTAAATAAAAAATTGATGCCTATAATATGTTTAAGAAATTAAATGTTGGGATTTTTGAAGGTTTATTTAAATGAATATCTTCTTTGAATTTTTGACATTACATAATGAAATATATTCTTTTTAATGATATCCAAAGAATTTCAAAAGAAATCCACATGCCCCAAAATGGCATTGTTTTTCATGGCTCCATGTGATGGGTAGCAAATAATATAAAATTTGATCTTTATTAATTTATTAAAATATTTGGTCATACAACTTGGGATTTTAAAATATTTTATATTAAATCACAGTTAATGAATTCAATTTTAAAAAATTGAATTTATAACTCATAATAAAATTTGATAAAAATTATGAAATAAAATATATATGTGTATAAATTAATAATTATGAAATTTAAATAATTTTAGTACTTCATATAAAATCTAAAATGTTGAAAATAATATAATATTTTTCATAGATAATATATTTTATTTTAAAAATTTATAATTAAAAATAAATAATTAAAATATTTATACCATTTATATATATACATCGTATGTGTGTGTGTGTACAAACAAGCCATGTTGTTATTAAATATGTTAATTTACAAATCGTTTTATGTAAAAAAAATTTAAAAAATCTTTAAGATATCATTGTTGTTCAAATGTAGGAAATAGTAGAGATTCAAATACATTTTTGGTCAAATTACTTGATATTCTGGTTAAATTTTATTTTATAGATTTCTAGATCTCGGAAAAATCTTTGAAAGTGAAATTTATTTATTTTTATTTGGACAAAGTATGAAAAATAAAATAATGGTCAAAGTTGGGTACTTTTGTGTGGGACAAAGCATGATGTGAGATAATGTTGTAAATTTATCCCATATCTTTAGTCAATGAATTCAACTTTGTAAACTATATAAATAGGTGCAAAATGTATTAGTCTACACACAATACATGTGCTAAGCATACTCAAAGTGCAAATATTACTTATGATGAGTCAATAAAATAGGCTTGTCACCAAAAAATAAATAGGATCTTACTTACCTACCTATTTAGGCCTACCTACCTACCTACCTATTCCTACCTACCTATACTTATTTACCTACCTACCAAATGGCTAGATTAAATTGAAATGTATAATATATTCCATAGGATTAATGACTAGGACAAAAATAAAACTAGTGGATAAACTATGTGTGTATATTCATTACATAGTCATGTAGTCACGAATGGTATTTATGACTATAAACTTAGTCATGGGTGTACTCATATTTGCCATGTTTCGGTGTAGTGAAGCTTGCTCAGACATTTGTGATGGATTTTTGTGAATAGTTTGGAAGCATTTTGTTTAAAAAATTGTTAATGATTTACATGTGCAAATTGAAACAATTGCCATGCATACCAATTTATAATTATCTATCTATGGATGTAGTTTGTTTTGTTTTGTTTTGTAGTTATGAGATCCACCAAATTGGGATGTTTCAGATCATGTTCTTGGTGTCTTTGGAAAGCTCTCAACAAGGAGGGGTGCATGGGCTTGGTTCCATGATGTTTGGACTTCCGGTGCAAAATTTCTTGAATATTGAATGATTTTTTCACTACAATTTAAATTAAATCATAGCTGAATTTTTTGGAGGAATTGGAATGTGTCTTTGGTGTTGTTGGAAAGATCTTGATGAACGAATTTAATGGAATTTATTTGGTAAGATTTTGACTTCAAATGTGGGAGATATTGATTTTAAGTGATTTCTACTGTTGAAAATTCAAATAAATTCCAAAAAACCAAGTTTTGGAAAGAAAAATCAGTTGAGAACGTTAGAACACTTGAACACTTACAATTCAATTCAAGCATGATTTCCTTTCATATTTGGTTGTTCAAAAAACCAATACATACATTGCAAAATAATGTTCACATGTTGAATTTCCCTATTTTGTAATGGGTTCACACTTAGACCAATGTCATAGGCCACATTAGTAGATATGAAATTGATAACTTTATCTCAATTATATAACATTATGAGAAATCATGTTTGTGGCAACTAGACTGCTTTATAACTAAAACTCCAAAACAACTAATATGCAATTATAGTATATTTTCCCATGGAAATACATGGAATTAATAAATAAAATGCCATGTCAAAAAATCAAAGAATTGTAATGTAGTTGCAACATAAACATTTATATTGTAAATGTACACACCATATATATGGTTGTAGTTAACCATGTTTGATTTTGTTGGCAAGTTACATTTTAGTAGCATGTGACAACTACATTACAATTAGAGTAAATGTAGCACCTAATCAATGATTATTTTGTAACTAGTCTATAGCCTTGAAACATATGATCATACTACATGTATGCATTTTCATTGTCCATTTACATATGAGAATTTCAACTTGTTTGCAATTAGTTGTCAATTATGATTCCCATTGATATAATAAGTTATGCCATTACATTCTCACTAGATATAAATACTACTTTCCCACTATTTTGCTACTATTGTTTAACTATTTTATTATTGGTTTTTCATTACATTACAACTCACAACATCATATTATCCTATAGACTTGTAAGACCATAAAATTTATTGAAGGTGGAAACCTATTTTCAAAGTGAAATTAAAAACATTGTGTATATTGTATTAGCAATTTAATTAAGGTGTACACATGAATTTTCCTTTATATATTTTAATGTCTTATACCCTAAATGTCTAATTGCTTCATTGACAAGTATTAATTCCTTCAAGTTGATCATGGGCCTATGCCTATTATAAAGAAATTTAAGATGAACTACAAAAGATCTACTAAACATGTAAGCCAAAGTAACCAAATCAGCCATGTTAACGTGTGGACAATTAACATGCAACTAGATTTCAACCTAGAATTTGAAAATTGAAAAAAATGAAATTTGGCCAAGAAACCCCTGAACAAGTGACACATGGTAATAAATTGACACATCTCCCCCATTGCATCAACCACCCTCACACACCAATGTTTATTATAAAAAATTTCAAGATGAACTAGAAAAGAAAAGGTATTTTTTAAAAAACATTTTGTGCATTTATTAAAGTTTTGGTAACATGCAATTATCATATCATGTGTTAGATAACTAGGTTTTTTTTCATAGTTTAAAAGTAGAGTTGAAAGGTTGTCACAAATTTATTTGTTTGTTTATTTAAAAAACTTAAAGGTTGCATGTTCTTGTTCTTAAAGGTTGAAAGTTTTTGTTTTTGTTTTCAAAGGTTGAATTGTTTTGTTCTTGTTTTTGCAAGTTGAAAAGTCTTGATCTTGGAGGTTGAAAGTTCTTGTTTTTAAAGGTTGATTGTCTTTTCAAAACTAAAATGGTTGTTTTGTTTGAAAAATGTAATCTTGAGTAGAAGAAGATGCACATGTGATGTATAATTTGGTTAAGTTGTTATAACTATGTCATTGAATGTGTTGTTGTTTGTTTTGCATTAACCCAAATCAATACATGTGAGAAGACAAGTTCCAAAACAATAGAGGTATGGTGAATTTTAACTTCAACATTCCAATTATGTGATGCATTTTATTTTGAAAATCATTATTGTATACAAGTGTAATTGATTGCAATTAATTTGTATCAATGTTATGTATGTTGCATTTTAGTGGTAAATAAGTTTTGTTAGTGTCATTGTAGTTGTAAATTAGTTCCTTTTTAAATTGAAAGGATGCATATCTGAATATCTTTTGCATTATAATGTTATATGTGTGGCATTTTAGTGATAAATGAGTTCTATTAGTGGCACTGCATTTGTAAATTATTTTTCTTTAAGTTGAAAGGATGAACATCTAAATATCTTATTTATTATAATGTTATGTATGTTACATTTTGGTGATAAATAAGTTATGTTACTGGGATTACAATTGTAAACTAGTTTTATTTAAATTGAAAGAATGGACATTTATTTATATATTTTGCACTATAGTGTTATGTATATGTTATTGATTTCATTTCACATGTGATATTGAATATCATGATGTGACAAATTTCAAGTAGACAAGGTGGAATGAAGAAACTATGGTGTAAGTTTCATTTCAGCAAAAATAAAATAAAACATTAATTCATAGAAACATAATGTTTTAAATAACAATGGTTGATTGTTGCGATTCATCATTTTTGTGATGACTTTTTGTTTAGGTAAAGGAATTTTTCATAGTAAATAACTTGGGCAATATATTTATATTATAGTCAAATTTTATGTCAATGAAAAAACATTTTAAAAATGCACTTGTAATGCATTTTCCAACCTTGAATGTCAATGCATATAATTTTAGATTCATTCCACGTTTATAAATAATGATGGAATGCAATTTTACGTTATCAATCATAATTTGGACAATCATAATGTGTGTGTAAGGTTTGCACATTTGCATTATATGTTACAATTCAATTGTTTAGTATTATTGAAATCAACTACCATACAACTACATTAGAACCCATAACTAAACACCTAGTTGTAAAAGACATCAACAAATTTTGTCATAAAATTGCAAATTAGTTGTAGCCATTAATGTGTTTCCATCACACTCGCATTTGTAAAAGAATTGCAATGAAAATCAACATAGTTCATCGTTGATGGATGAATGGATGGATGGATGAAAAGCAAATGGGTGTCTGCACACTATGGTGACCTTATATGGACATCATAATGGTAGTTTTTCTTATATTTTCTAAATACAATAAAATAAATAAATAAATAAATAAATAAATAAAATTCATTGAAATAATAAAAAAAGGATTCACTTATTTAAAGTTATCATAATCAACCTTCCTAAAATGAAAAAATCAAGTCAAATTTGTGTATCTAATAAGTAATGAACTTTTGAAATTTGCCCACATTTTTTTGTCACACTTGCAAAACTCATGGATATGGACTTTTATCTTACAATGTGTTAGTCTTATGTGTTTGAAACTTTGGGATATTGGATGAATTATGTTTAAAAAACTAAAGATCCATTGAATGAATGGTTGTGATTTTAATTTATTATGTTATGGACTTTTAAAATCCCAAAAATATAATGATTTAAAAAGCCCTTTTAAGCATTTAAAAATAATAATTTTTTATTTTTAAATTTTTTATAATGTTTTATAGCATCATGATTTGAAATTGGAAATGGAAAAAAATGTTTCAATATCATCTAAATATTCATATTTTAAACTAGTTTTCAACTACACTAAAAAAGGACTTTGAAAAAGGACCTTAATCCGTCGAAATTGTGACACTTTAGTGTGATTTCGCTTACGTCAACATGATGTTACAATGGTAGTTGCAAACTAATTACATTGGAGTTTCATAGCAATTGTTCTTGCACAATTACAAATGAATTGCATGAATTGCATACATATACAATTCCACATATGGTGAGTTGTGTCCATTGCAACTCATGCAGCTTATCAAATAACACTTAGGTCGTAGAAATACGTTAAGTTGCAATGAAATTGCAATTGGTCATTGCAATTAAAAAACCTAGTTGTAAGGCTAGTTGCAAATCATTATACTTTTCATAGTGTAAGTCAATAGTCATGACCAACTTCTAGTTAGTGGTAATGAGTTTAATTCATAATAGTTAAAACATTTTGTAAGATGTTATTTATATATAACAAAATTTAAAAGCCCATTCAAAATTTATTTTTCAATTTTCCATTAATGATGATGATAACATTGGAATTAGTATTGGGGGGGTCGGCAACTTTAGGGTCAATAAGGTTTGTCCTATCCAAATATAGTTTGGTTTGTTTTGAATGGAATGGAAAGAAATTTTAAAAAATTTGTGTCTTTAAGTTTTTGGAGTTTTTTTTCAACACAATAGTCACAAATGATGAAAATAACAAGCAAATTTCAATACCTTCTTGGACCAATTTGTATCTTGTTTATTTTTAATTGAAATTGAATTGAATAGAATATGAATCCAATTGAATTGGATTGGATTTGAATTGAATTTGAATCCCATTTGATGTTTTTGAGTTCAATTTAAGAATTTGAATTCAATTGAATTTGGATTGAAATAAATTAAATCTGAACTCAATTCAAGTTGCATGTAATGTCATTTAATATTTTCATTTTATGGAACTTAATTACCATTTTTTTCATCATTTCATCATCATTGGTAGTGCATTGCAACATGTAGCCCAAGTTTATATTAGGTTTGTCCACATATGTTCATAAAACATTTCTTTAGGTGGGGTTAAAGATAAATTAAAAAAATTGCTTGAAAATGATGGATTGTTCTTAGTTAACTAATTAATCCTTTCATGGCTCAACAAATATACAAAGGAAATGAACTTTGAATAATGTTTTCAGGTGTTCTAAGGTGAGCTATTTTAGCATGCACACACCCTTTCCTTGCACATTAGGTTAAAATTTGTACAATATTGTAGTTAATAAAATGTTGTCATGCCCTAAACTTTTAGTAACTACTTCTAGCTTGTTCTTGATGAATGTGTCATATAAATCCACATACGTGCACTAGTAATAAGAATTAACATTGCAAGCTTATATATATATATAAATATATAAATGCATGATTATTCAAATTGAAAAAAAAGTTTCATTGGGCATAGAAACTAAATCTTAACTTGCAAATAAACAAAAATAAGAAGCATCAAAGAGGAAATAAACAACTTGAAAAATGTTTATTAAAGTTTCATGTCCTACAATAATTTTTGGATATAAATTGAATGTTGACCTTTTCAAGGATGTCTCCCCCAAAGAAAGTTAGGAGGATAATATTTCCATTTATTTTCAAATGACATGTAAAAAATATAGAATGCAAATTATTGAAACATAAATAAAATTATTTTTTTAAATTTTAAAAAAGGTGTTTAGAATATGATTATGATAACATACCTAAAATATATTTAAAATATATTTAATTTTAATAAAATACTCTTATAATATTTTATTATTCATAGCGTACCAAAAACTACCCTTTTATCTCATGTATTCTATAAAATATTTAGAGAATGGATTCCATATTGTTTTATGTTTTATGATGTTGCAAGATGGAACACATATTTCTTTTCATCACAACTTGAACAAATCTTTCTACCATTACATGGTGTATGACCTTGCACCATAGTCTTCTTCACTTTTCATATTATGAATAAAACTACATTTGGATACAACTGTGCATTAATTACATGTTTAAGCATCTCCATGTCTTCATGTATGGTTAAGATTATGTTAAACCTTGAGAGGGGGATACTTAGTGTAAATTTTAGGATTTACGAACATCAAATGATCATTTTTAGAAGGGTATTAGACTCTATTATTTTTTAATTTTCTAATATATACCTATTAAAGTCACCTTATATTAATTAAAATATATTATTTCAGACTATTACATACCTTATGTTATAATTAAATTGATTATTTGAATAAAATGAACCCTATTTAAAAACTAATTAACCTATAGTTTGTATCCCCCCCACCCCCCCGGGTGTTAAACATGTTTTGTTATAATTTTTCATTCCCATTAATGAGTTTTTTTTGGATGCTTTTGGTAGTTTCTACATGTGGTAATGTGTTACAACTTGTCTATTAGTGAATTATATGTTAAGTTATTAAATTTTGAGTGACAATTTGTGCATTGTAAGGAATCCTACTAAAACAATATGTTGGGGTCAAAATTGACAACTCTTGTGTGTGTGTGGCCTCTTGATCTTGTGAATGTTGTCCCAATATTAAAACATGTTTGCATAGACCTTGTGGTCCATTACATTCCTAAATTAAAAATTGCTTGAAATGGTATGCTTTATCCATCCATTACCAACCTAGAGAGACTTGGTTGCAAGTTACGCAACATTGAAGGTTCAAACCCTTTAAAAGGGACATCCTTTTATTGATGTGTTCTCAATGTAGGCCATACATTTTGAGTTTTGAATATCTTTTCATGCAAAGTTCTTCATGAGGAGTTTATTTTAATGTTAATTCTAGGTGTGCAAGGCCCTTTAGTGTGGTGGTGTTCAATAAAACTCCTTTGTCAAGAAACATGTAATAATTTTGTTGCTTTGGGCAAAAAAATTTGGATAATAATTTGAAGGTTCTTTAGGAGGCCACTTGTGTATCATTGAACAATTTTCAATGCCAAGTCAATGTGCCTTTGAGTTATTGTAAAGAAGAAAAGCTAAACCCTATAAGGTTGATATGGGTAACTCTTTAACATGTGTCTTGGAACCTACTAGTGCCAAGTTAAACTTGGTTGTGTGATATTGGCAAGCCATGGGCATGAATCCTTTTGTTACAAATGCATTGTCCTTTTGAAAGAGAAAAAATTGAAACTCCAAGGCTTTTCCATGGGGATTACTCCTCCATGAAATATTTGGAACTTCCCTAGTACCTAGGCCAGTTAAGCACTAATCAAATATTTTTGAAATTGCCAAAATTCTGAGAAATATTTACTTGGCACGCCGAAAATCTGAAAGAGACCCTAAGCACACTAGCTTCATTATTTAGTATAATGCCTAATTGTAAAAGTAAATGACAAAATTTATTAGGCCCCTTGCTTCTGAACCCGTCCAAGTAATATGCTATATTCACTTTGTGCAAGGTCCCAATAAACTGATCTCTATTCGTAAGTTCATTACATCTTTGATTTGATATGAATGATCTAAACTTTAAATAATGAAACTTCATCAATCTTATAAGTGAAAAACATGAACTCTAGAGCAAAAAATGGTGTACAATGATATGATATCACTCTTACAAAGCCAATGTCAACTAATGTCCACGTCTTAATGGAAGATTTTCTAGAGGTAATCTACCACAATTTGTTTATTTCAAGTTTCTAAAATTTCCATCAAGCAAATAAGAAGTACATGGAAAATCAAACTTGTTGAAAATTGATGCATGAGTTAGGATTTCAAAAGAGTACAAGAATTCATTAATTTTTCTCCTCCCCCAACACCGCCCTCCCCCCTCCCATGTTGGGGCCATGAACCTTTAGCCCACTTATTAAGATCCTCTTCATTGAAAAAAAAAAGTGTACAAGTTTGCTCTTCAAAAGCATTTACAAGGAAACACGACGCATAAACTTTGTTTGTTTCAAGAACGCTTTTAAAAAAGAAAAAGAAAAGAAGAAACACTTGGGCAATTTAAAATCCAAATCTAGTTCTAGACTAGAATTTATACATCTCCTAGAACTATCAAATGATTTGATTCACTATATAAGTAATTAGGGTTTAGGGTTTATACTATTCCTAACTATGCTAGAGTTCAAATGCTTCATGGTGTCAATAATTGTTGTGAGCACCACAATTTTGTGTTCTCCAGCACTAATTTTTGCATATTACCTAATTACATATCCTATCATCCTCTAGAAAATTATAGACAATGAATGAAACCAAAAAAGGAGCAGCTTGAGAGCTCCAAAGAGTCAGCCATATGTTACAAATTATGAGGAGCATGTCATGAAAATAGATCTCAAAATGAGGGGAAAAGAGCTCGTGCCTTCTAAGGTCGATTTGCTGAGATTAGATTAGTAAATTCAAGGCTGAAAATGCAATTGCAACAAGGTGAAAGTTAGTGCTGGGGGTTTAGGGTTTCGGGTTTAGTGACCCCCAAATGATCAGATCTGTACAGATTAGCTAACCCTGATAATCCCAAAGCTGCACCATACGTGGGCTGGAAACATCACCATAATCCTGAAATTTCACTCCTGTGGGAGTCCCCAAATTCCCGAAATTCCCACTGAAATTATGAGTCAGGGATGATGGTCCACTGAAATTATTGGCAAAATTAGACAATCCAGCAGCACCTGGACCCATTGAAGAGAAATTACTAGGATTCAAGGAGAAAGCATTCGCATAGCCAGACTGCACATTGAGTTGTGATGCACAATTGTTGTTGTTGTTGTTGTTGTGGTGGTGGTGGTGGGATGTCAGTAGTCCTGAGAAGCTCAATGAACTCATGGAGGAACCTTGCATAACCCCAGACTCAGTTGCAATTTGCTGAAGAGCTGCACCACCAGAATTTCGTATCGGGTCTTGGAGACTGACATGCTCGTGAGGTACTCTTACCACATCAGCTGATGCTGATTCTGCTTCTTGACTCCTAAATTTCTCAGAATCATGCCATTGAGCTTCACCCATCATCCCATGAACCCTAAATTTCTCGGAATCCTGCATCTGATGAGCAGCTTGACCCATCATCCCATGAACCCTAAGTTTCTCAGAATCATGCATCTGATGATGAGCTTGACCCGTGATCCCATGAGTTTGAACCAAATGTGTTGTTGCAGGATCTTGAACAAATTTGTTCAGCTGCTGTGTTGCTGCAGCTGGATCTTGAACAATGTTAAGCTGATCATGTGTGCTGAACCTGCTGCTGGGTGTGAAACATGGCAGATCATCATCATCATCATCATCCATGTTGTTCAGAACATAACCCTGCTCTTGTTGTTGTGAGAATTTGCCATGGTTTCTGCGAGCTAACCATGATCTTGACATGTAATTGTCGTCATTTGTTGACTGCACAGCTGCTGCAGCATTCACAAGTCTAGGTGCAGGACTAATGGTTCTTGTTGCAACTGCTTCAGAAACTCCTTGAAATTGTTGCCCGGGCACTGACATCCTAGTACCCTGTGCAGGATATTGCAGCTGGGAGTGTACTCTACCATCACTTGAAAACAACTCCCTCATGAACATATTCTCAATTTCTTGATTGCTGTTCTTCAAACTCGACGGAAAATTCGTCATGCCATGAATAGTTGAAGAGCTCATGATTGAATCCAGTCGGTTCATTCCCAGAATCGGGTTGACATGATTCTCATCATCATCAAGTGCAGTCAAGGCTGTACAAATCTGACCTGGGTCGTATGTTTCTGCTCCAGCTGAATCAGTCCTCAGAGCTGCTGCTGCTGCTGCAGAAGAAGAAGACATATTACAGTACATAATCTGACCACAAGGCTCATGATCAGTCTGTAACCCTCCTCTAGTAGTTCTTCTCCTTCTTCTCTGCTCTAAGCTTGTGTTTTGCATCATGGTCACATGAGGAGGAGCTGCTGATCCAGGCTGCTGCTCATGATGAGAGCTGCAGCCTGATCTAGAGAATGCCTCCTCACTGCAGCTGCTCTCAGCCATGCTGATTGAACCCGAGTAACTGTTGTTGGAGTGCTCCTGGATATGCTGATGATCTAGTCTAGATGCAGCAGCAGCAGCAGCAGCAATGTTAAATCCATGATGATCTCCGGCTGCTGCTGCTGCGGCTGCCGCTGCAGCATACTCTTCCGCCTTATTATTCACAGTAGTCACATCAGACAAGGGAGAAAGAGTACTCATGGCGGCTGCAGCTGCACCAGCACCAGCTGCAGGTTTTGCAGAAGATCTGCATTCATGGACAGCTTTACTTAGTAAGTTGTCGCTGAAGCACCTCTTTGCTGCTTGCAGCTCTGCCATCTGCACAGCACCAACAAACGGTACAACCACTCCATCATCATCATCGTTACCATCATCATCACAACCTTAAAACCCATCATCTTAGAATCAATAGGACAAAGAGCTTCAGAGAACTATGTGAAGCTGCTTGCTTGTTTGTTCAAAACCTAGAGTGCTAGGAAAATACATACCTGATCAATGTTGGTGCATCCTGGGGTGGATGAAAATTGAGAGATGGTTCCAGCGAAGTCACGCAGGAGCTCTGCAATGGGTTTATGAGTCACAGGATCGATGCCCTTATCGCATAGTTTTTTCTTCAGCCTTGTGTTCCAATGGTTCTTTATATCGTTGTCAGTTCGTCCCGGCATCTTTGCAGCTATCAAAGACCATCTGCACCCATGCAGAAGAAGAAGACAATATAGATCCCATGATGAGCTGCTGCTGCTGGACCTCCGAAGTACTTGATCTGATCATAGCTAGCCTCTGCAATATTCTAAGCTGGTAGCTAGTACCATTTCTGTGCAGTTCTAAGAAGAATTGGCATGGCAGCTGCTAGCCGGAAGAAGCTCATGGTCTGCAGTTGTAGCTAGTGTTGGGATTAGCTATCAATCTATCTAGAACTCATCTGCTGTGAGGTTGCAGCAGGATTTCCTTAATCCTTGCATGATGATGAACGCCAACACTGAAACTATTGCACAAAATAATCAAAACTAGAGTTCAGCTAGTGTACTACCTGCTGCCGTGCGTTGCATGGAGCTTGACGATGAGATCTTCTTCGTCAGCAGTGAAGCTCCCATGTCGTATGTCTGGACGTAAGTAGTTAGTCCACCGCAGTCGACAGCTCTTCCCACATCTCTGCAAACCTGCAGTAGTTTGTGCGCATTCATGACGGAATTTAGTCTTTGTTAGGAAGCTGCAGCTAGTCTCGAGCTGATCATGATCTAGATAGTCAGCTTCGCCAACCCAGTTCATACCTGTCTACGCACATAGATCTCGTGGAGTCTGAAGCTTGCTTGTTGAATCTAGAAAATGAGAATTTGTGTAAGTACCTGCTTTCTTCCCGACGCTGCGCCAGTGGCCAGTGCCATAGGTCTCAACGTAGATTCGAAGCTTCTCGTCTTCCTCGGCTGTCCACGCTCCTTTCCGAACATCGTCGCTTGGCTTCGATAGTCTCGTCATAATCTCAGCAACTCCTTAGACTGCAAAATTAGTATTCAATACTTTCTGCAGTAATAACTCTTTTTTCTGTTTGCACCTCAGTAGTTCCACTTCAAGGTCGCAGCTTTTTCTTTTTTGTCTCAGAGGTGCTTGATCAATCTAGCTAGCCAGGAGTAGCAGCTTCCTGCAAGCCACTAAATCAACTGCTACTTGTGGCTAGCTTCCGTGTCAGCTGGGTACCTAAAACACTACACTAAGCCCGCTCCTTTAGAAAACCCACAAGAAAAGGGAAAAAAAAAGACTCAATCTGATCTTCGATCAGCTAGCTCATGAATTCTGCAAGCTTATCATCAAGACTAGCTAGCTGCGTGATAATTCTTCTCACCCAATACAGAACTGCCATCAATCCACAGTTACTCAACCAAGAACAAATTGAGCAAATGCGCAATCAGCTGATCACAACCCTCTTATAATACAACTAACTACCTGTAGATCAGCGGAAATGGTAATTCTACGAGAAAGAAAACAAAGATCTAGCGCATGGTGGTGGAAGCTCTAATGGAATTAAAGATTAACGAGAGAATTTGATCTAACACTCGAGATTCAGTTCAAATTTCAAGTCTTGAACGAGTCTCGAACTCCCTAACAAAAAAAAAAAACAGAAGGAGCTTCAGGAAGAAGGCGGAACGAAGTCTATATATATAAGAAGAACCTGATCATGAAAACCAGCTGGAAATGGGTTTTGTTGCAAGGAAGACGGATTGCTGCAGCACAGGAAGAGACTTAGAGTGCACTGGTGATAGCTATGACGAGAGAGAGAGAGAGAGAGATAGAGTGATCTTCACTAGCTCCCTGAGTTACAGAATCACTGAATTTGTGGTAGAAGAAATATGGGGGGGTGAAAGGATAGATGAAGGGAATACGCGCGCGCGATCGAGCGAGCGAGCGAGAGAGGTACAGAGAATCAGAAGAAGACGAAGAAGAGAGCACAACAACGTGACGAGCGAGTGAGCACGACGACGGCTACCCGTGCTCTGACACGGGTCGAGCCTCCACCCGTGGGGGCCACCGGGGCCCGACCGCCCCAGTGGGGACAATTTCTCGGAATAATTTGGGTTTTACTTACCCTCTTTTTGTTCGTTTGTTACCAGAGAACCGGAACTGATCGATAACCGGAAAACAGTACCAACGCCCTGCTAGCGTAAGAGCATGGCCAAAGGCAGCCTGTAAAATGCCCTCCCTGTATATGTGTTAACAGGGCTGTCCCAGTGTGGCAGTGGGTAGTAGCAGGGAAATGACTCTTTCTTTCTCAGCAATAAATGATTGTTTTTCCATTGGTCAACTACAATGATTGGGGCACAGGTGGTGAGAGTTAAAATAGTCTCTTGCTTGCTTGCTTGCTTGCTTTGTTAATGTCCTCCTTCCTTCCACCTTTTGAGGTTCCTGGTGGGGGTGGTGGGAGGTGGGGAAGAAAGAAACTAACTAACTAAAGAGTGCATCCTCGATGATGTGCTAATTATTGATAGATGGCTGCCGTCCAGCATGCTCAATCTCTACTGATGATGCACATTTACAGTAAAATTTTGGATATAGAAAAAACATAAAACATGCAAGTTTTAGCCCAGCAAAATGGTTTTAGCCCAAATTTTTTTGACACAACCAGCATGCTCAATCTCTACTGATGATGCACATTACAGTAAAATTTTGGATATAGAAAAAACATAAAATATGCAAGTTTGCCCCCACCAAAATGGTTTTAGCCCAACATTTTTTGACACAATACTTAGAGGCTCGCAAATGGCACAGCACAAAATAAACCCTCACCACTTGACTATCACAAGAAATATAATTTATAAAAAAAATAATTTTGCTCACTCTTTATGTCTTGTAATGCCCTCGGAGCAGAATTTTCCTGAATTAAATGCTCCTTGGCTCCTCACTGCTCAGGCAAGCCCTTAATATCAAGAAACACCTTGGTCCCTCGGTTCCATTCGCTCTATTCGCATCTATTCCTTTGTATTCAAAGGTAGATGATCCTAAGTCCTCCAGCCTAAATTTCATGCATTTCATGCTTGCTGTTGTTGTTGTATGGGTGAGGTTGGAAAAAAGTAAAATAACTAAAACTTGATTGTGAGAAATATTGTTGCAGGGCCAACATACTGAGTGTGGTGGGTCAAGCTGCGCTCGAGCAGGTTGTGTAAGTGTTAAATTGGTAGGGAGGTCTTTACATCGTCTTTACATGCTCTAGGTAAGTAGGAAATGACATAATCTGCCACTATGGCCATTGATAAAAATAGCACTTCCTAAAGGATGGGTCCTTTACAAAGGGGAGAGTCGGTTGTTTTGGGCTTGTGGGGGTGAAGGGGGGTT
>Ga0209208_10001423_pt1 | contig 33663 bp, 17 predicted proteins | sample S1TSphfallax_3_FD_187694 | JGI IMG/M metagenome (GOLD analysis project Ga0209208, IMG submission 187694) | Host-associated microbial communities from peat moss isolated from Minnesota, USA - S1T2_Fd - Sphagnum fallax MG (SPAdes) (version 2) | ecosystem: Host-associated > Plants > Peat moss >...
GTGGTTAGTTCACATTCCGGGACACCCTTGGGTGTTGGGACAAGCCACGGGCACTTTGGACCACGAGACACACCACGGCCCGGACTCGGGGGAAGCCATCACCTTCCCCCATATAGTATTCTCTACGCCACGTTTTGGGGACTACATCCAAATGGCTCTTTTTCCCGGGACTCCCAAGTTGGAGTCCCGAAATTGTCCCGAAATTGTCCCGAAATTGTCCCGGGTGGAGTCCCAGGACTTTGGGAGCTCATAAATCCCGACTGCAAAGTCTGATCGCAACGAGGTCTAAACCAAACTTGTAGCCCTCATCGAGATCTTTCCAACTCCGTGTTGCACTCTCCATTCGGAGGTCGGAAAGAGGTCTATTCTCGACTTTTAGTGGTCGGGAGTCAAATTGTCAGTTTGACTCCCGGCCCTTCTTTTGCCCATGACTTGGGCGACAGATGTCCAAATGGCCAATACGAGGCCATTTTCGATATCTACGCTTCAAGACCTTTCCAATAACACCAAGAACACCCCAATGCGAGGTGTTTTGGGCCTTGTTGTCGAGCTCTAAACATTCGGGAGTCCCGGAGGACTCCAAATCTTCACTTTTTCCAAGTGTTGGGCTTCACCCCCACACTTGGCCAAAGTAGGGTTGTGACAAGGAGCTACATCAATAGAAACGGTGTTCATTGAAGAATCGGAGGAAGATGAAGGTGTGGAACAACAATTTGTGGAAGCTTAAATGATGCAGAAGGACGCGAGGGAGGAGAACATTGTTGAGGCAAAAGAACAACTATCCACAGAAGTATAGGTGGTAGTACAACAAGCCACATATGTGTAGGCGATAGAAATGGAGAGGTGTGAATTGGAAGATGCAGCGAAAAGAAGAGTCGCAATCCTGGACAAAGTGACACTTCCTAAAGAAAAGTATTAAGATTCCAAATCCTCACCAATTCATGTGCACACAAACAAAACAAAATTATGATAAGCATGTTGAACATATGGAAAAGTAGAAGGATATTGTTGAGGGAGAAGATTGGGCTTCTAAACTAGAGCTTGTTTTTTTGTTTATGATGGATGGGTGAGTGCTAATGCTTAATGTGATGTTGGAACTTCTAAACACATTTTTTATCAAGGGCACATATATTTACTTTGGGCATAAGGATAAGGTGTATGTAATTAACAAACAACTAATTATAAATTTTTTTGGATGTGTGCGGATGGGTATGTAGAAAAATCAAAAGGGTAGGGTAGTAAGTTACTAGCAGTTTAGGCATTATATAGTTTTAGACTTCCAATTGCAAATTCTTTTGCAAATCAATGGAATGCAAAGAGTTTAAGTCTACCATACTTTATCAAATATTTTGCCATTATATTTGTCATTTAATAGAAGGAAAATGTATAGTATTTTAGTAACAAGAATGCTATTACATTAAAAGCAAAGAACAGGCACAAGGTAGATTGGGCACAAATTATATTCAATAATTTGTGTAATGAATTAGATTAGTGGTATAAGTATATTAAGGAAAATAAGGGGGATAAGAAAGATACCTGTCAATCTACCTTGGTATTGGCAAAAGGAGAATCCATAAAAACCATCGACCGAGGTTAAAATAACTAAGGAGGGGATGTAGATAGCACTATAAAACATAAAAAAGGTTGCAATAGACTTTCTAAGAAGTGCTCTTAAGAGGAAAAACAAAGTTGAAGGAGGAATTAAGGTTCAAAAGTGAAGAAGGAATAAGAGAGCATTATGAGGGAACTTTTTGTCCCTCTACTTTTGATTCTATGAGGTGACTATACTTGAAAGTACATATGTTATTAGTGAAGGAAAAATGCAAGTGTATTTTTAGATGTTAAATTGTGTTTGTAGTTGAAATGAAGTAGTTTACCTCTTATGCATCATTTACAATTTAGAATTGATAGATATATATTTTAAGCTCAAACATTCCAAATCCTAGAATTTTATGTTAAATTGTCATTCATTTAAACCAACTTTTGAGGGTTTAATACCATGTTTAACTTGGCTATAAACCATTAGTCACTTAAAATATTATTCCTACCACATACATTATCCAAATCTAGCTTATTTTAGCTCATTAAAAATGTATCTATAAGGAGCACCTTCCTACCAAATCCTAAGTTTTGCAACTAAACCAGTACTAAGTTGTGCTACCAAACCCGAAAGGGTTTTACGAAGGTAGGAAGTTCAACTTTGCTACAGACCACCAATCACTTGAAATATTATTCCTAACATATACGTTATTCAAATCTAGCTTGCTTTAGTTCATTATAAAGCTAATTACAAGGTGCACCTTCCTATCAAATCTTAAGCTTTGTAACTAAATTAGTAATAAATTATGTTACCAAACTCAAGAGGGTTTTTGAATTTTTTTTAGAATTTTAAGTTCCCAACATTATCCCTATTCACTTCCATTCTTTCAAAACTATTATAAGCATCCAATCTATTTTCTTTCTTTCTACCATCTACCAAGACTAATAATTCTTTTCCTACCCAAGAAGGTTGTGGGAACAAATATTTTCAAGGTTCAAATCGAGAATTATGTTCGGAGAAAGAGAGCCCCAAATGATCCGAATTCACCCTTTTAAAGAGAAGGAAAAGGAAGGAGGTGAAGGAAGATCCCAACTTGGTGGCCAATGGAAGGTTCCAAAGCTTGGTGGCCAATGGAAGGTTCCAAAACTTAGTGGCCAATGGAAGGTTTCAATGCTTGGTGGCTAATGGAAGCTTCCAAAGCTTGGTGGCCGATGGAAGGTTCTAATGTTTGGTGGCCTTTGAAAGGTTCCAATGTTAGGTGGCCAATGGAAGGAGAAGGAGAAATACCTTTTCACCTCTTCCCACTTTCCCCTTAACAAATTTTACTTAAACCTTCATTTTTCCCTTTGATCTTAAAGTTCTACTTTACCATGGTTATAGGTCATTACTTGCGCTTTTCTTTCCTTTTCCTCCACCTATAAATTACGACCGTGTATCTCGATGTAACAAGTCGTCCACACATTCATTGCTGATTTGGTTTGATTGAAGATATTTTTTCCTTTCCTTGAAATTATGGCATCGCGTATGGTCACATCTTATAGGCCTCAAGCTGCACAAATGAATGAAGAACCAGCTCCGAAATCATCTTTAAATTTAACGTTGATGCAACATCCTTGTGATGAAGACCTCGAACAATGAAATGTGCGCGTTCATCTTGAAGTTGATCCCCCTTGAGCTTAGTATTATCACATTTCTTTGAACTTTCACACCTTGGTGATTTTGTTGCAAGTCGACCTTGCTTTTGGTGATGAACCTGAAACCGTCTATGAAGGTTACGAGATTGAAAACACCTTTATCTTTGCATGGTCTTCAATTCTTGGTGTTGGACACTATTGTTGGTTATGCGGTCCAATTCGTCAACTACTTATTAATAACAAAGCAGATTACCTAGTTCACACCATTCAATGCATCTAGATTTCCTAGTTCGCACCATTTAATGCATCTTAGATTTCCTGTAGTTATGAACTATCATTGTGGCATGGCTCATGACTCAACATGTAATTGTAGCTCCTCGTTGGGCTTCTCCATAATCTAAATAAATGTTTCATTCATTATGAAACTCATGTTGCCATTACCACCTTATCACTTTGTTTATTTAACCATTGTTTCAAATTAATCTTATGTTTATAAAACTTGAAAATTGTTCTATTTCTATTGGACCTTTCATTGACACCCCTTCAACTGTTGCATGAATCTCAAACATCCTTGCTACTCACTAAATATTAGAAGGAGACCAATGTTTTGTTGCACACCATGAATTTTGGTGTGTGCTTCTACCTGCAACTTTCTAGAAATTTCTCACCTCTAATTACACAACTAAGGTTGTAAAATTATGGTTTACTAGCTTTTTGTTGAAGAAAAGAACTAACCCAACACCTTATTCATTAATATCGTATTTCAAAAAAGAAAACAAGTCCCCCACACAACCATGCGCATTCATCATCCCTTATTTTAACACGAAGTTAGTAAAAACCCCTAATAACCTTACCACATTTGAATATTCCTGATGCAACTTTTAAAAATTGAGACTACCAAACATGGTTATGTCGGTATGGTTCACAAGCACATATGTATGAACATAGAAAATGATGAGGGGCAAAATGGAACCATCTTCAATGCCAATAATGGTACGAGTAGTGCCAACAATTCTATAAACAACTAGACAAACTACAAAAGTATCACAAATGACATCTCCACAAAAAAGAGAATCGAGGGAGCAAAGGTAAAAGGTACCACAGATAACATCTCCATAAGAGAGACAACTAAGGGAATAAAGATAAGAAGTTAAAGAAGAACATGACACAAGGTTTCTAGAGGAGGAGGAACATCTACACTTTGATGGAAATGTATATGAAGATAGGATGGAAACCATTGTAAGTCCACAACATTTGACAACAACAAACATAGGAAGGTCTATAAGCTATTAAACTGAAAATAAAGAGAGTCATGACACAACCTACTTTTGAAGTGTTTAGACCAACAAAACTACAGGTATTACGTAATAGACCAAAATTTGCATATGGACTCCCATTTAAATTAGAACTGGGGAGAAGAATGGTGCAAAAGTTGGGATCATTTGTAGAAGGATTTAAAAATCCTACAACACAAACAAGTACACCAAAGTCAATGGAAGAGATAGTTATAGAAGTAATGCAAGCAGATATAACAATTAAATTATTTTACATCGTGGTAATTGTGAATTTGAATATGGGGAATTTGACTCTGGAGGTGAATAATTTGAAGAATAGGTTGGCTACAAGGGAGAAGGAAAAGGTAGTGTTATAGGAAGAATTAGATTACAAAAAAAAACTTCCAGGAAGGGTATAACATAATGTGGACATCTAAAAAAAGAATAGGGCAAAGGTTGAGTAGAAAATTGAAGTGCTCATTAAGAAACTATAGGATGAAATTGAGTAGCTCAAGGGTAGCACAACATGGTTAAAGTTGTAAAATGAAGAATTGCAAGATTCAAAGCAAAAGGCTAAAATTTGGGAAACCATAGAAAGGAAATGGACAAAATCTTTATTTCTTCATAAGAAATAATAAGAAGCTTTGGATAATCATGTGAAAGCACTAACTAAGGAAAAGAAGGAAAAAGAAAATGTTTTAACATATTTGGAATTGATGAATTTGAAAAATGTATTTCTATTATAATCTGAAGAGCTTAAAAGAAAGACAACAGAGGAAGAGAAAGAAAAGTTGTTAAAAGAAAGGAAGGACTATCAAAGGAATTTACAACACTTACAAGCATAGTTGGAGATGGCATAAGAACAAAGGAAGAGTCTAAACCCATTTGGTGTCAAGAAAAGATTAAAGGATTATGAACAAATGTTGCAATATTATACCTTAATGAGGATGAAGAAAAATCAAAAAATTTTGAGGCAAAATTTGAAGAATGGTGGGAGGTTATAAAGGAATATTTTACAAAGTTAGAAAAAAATTTAGTTCAGCATAGAGTCACCTAAGTGTTCAACATTAACTCACACACAATAAGATTTCTTAGCAATGTTAGGTGAATTTTATATTTTCACTATTACAAATCATGGTTTTTTAAAAAGTTTAATTTGACGAATTTGTCATTTAGATAAATGGACATGTACATTTTGATAAGGCCAAAGCCTCAATTATGTTCACATCTATTTTTTGACCAATCAATTTGACTATAATGGTTTATTTGATTAGATACATATAAACAAGTTGTACAACTTTAGTAAAAATAACCAAATGATTTTTTAATCAAATGGAACATTTAGTCAAGATGGTTAATGATCTTTTGTTAAATGCAACATGGTTTATTATTATTATTTTTTACATCCTACCTATTCACCCACCTATTTGTTTAATTATCTACTTAAAATCAACACAATGCTTCTTCACATCTTATCATAATAAGTTTTAATTCTTCCAAAATATTTTGATATCTTTCAAGTGGACATAATGCATTAGATTTTTTAATAAGTTTTATTACACTTGATTAAATCACCTTAACTTGTTAGAATACAATTACATAATAGTTTCACCTTGAATGAGTTTTGTGAGTTGCATATCTTCATGTGGAGGATGTGCAAGAATTTGTCACACAAAGATTTAACCAAATGTGTTTACAAGTTAAATATGAAAATAGTTTTTTAAAAAACATTTTTACATTTTTTTCTAACTCCTTGAACCATGTATAAAAATCTGGTGATTTTTCTTTAAATGTGATCGATTTTTGACTATTGAAAATCCCAAAATGCACATGGTTTTAGTACCTTTAATTTTTTAACATATAATTTTTGGCTATATATTATCAACAAAAAAAGGTTGCTCGTTATCCAAAATAGTTTGGTCTCTTACATCCACAATAACCTACTCAATAGGTGGATGTGAATCAATTTTCATCCATATATTGAATGAATAAAAATCACTTCTCATCCACATAATGGATGAAATACATGCAAGTTAATAGAGTTATTCGTAAAGTAAGACAAACACAGCACTGGAACCCTGAGTTTTGTCAGACACTGGTGAGATTCAATAAAAAAACCTGAAAAAAGTACATTAACATTCAAGGGGGGGGGGGGGGGGGGGGTGAAACTCAAAAGGCCATCAATTTTGGTGGTTAGCTAAGTTCCATCGTGTCTTTCCTTTTTCCTGAGCGCCTTCACTCCTGCTACATATATTTTCAGTGCTCTTACTTGTACAACTACTATAATTAGTCTCGAACATTAGTCTCGAACCTTGTGCATTAAATGGTGAGTTTCACCGTTTCATACTGAGATTTAATAAGCTGTCCTACTTTGTTGATATCACTGAATGAGGGGATAGGGGGTAAAAGGAGGCCCAAAGACAGGGTTACTTTGTGGATAACTCTAATCTGTCATGTACTCAGAGCATCTTCACCAGTGCTCAGTATGTGACTACAAACAGTAAAATTTATTTTGAAAAAGTCAAAATGTGCAGGTTTAGCTCGGGAAATTGGTTTTTCTACACCAAATTCGTGTAACTTGCAGTGGCTGGTAAAATGCACAACACAGTTGTGCACCTCCAAAAAAGAGTAATAAATTGGACTTGACTGTGGCTTAGTATTTCTGATTTGTCCATCATAATGATCGGTCCAGGTGGTTTGCTATTAGTAGTTCCCATGTATAGGCAATTCCAGTTCCAGTTTTATTGGTGGGGTTGCCAAAAAAAACTAGATAAACTTCGACGATTAAGTTTACCATCCAGAGTCACATACTGAGCACCGGTAGAGATGATCTCAGGAGAAGATACATCAGCAAGTTAGCCCTTAAAGTTTGTTCCCGTGATCAGAAGTGTGGATTGTTTAATCCATCATGTGACCAGACAATAGAATATGCAGCCCATTCTATTTGGCAGCCACTATTCTTCTTTTACATCATCATCCTGGGCATCGGGGTTGGTGTTGCAGAGAAAGTATTGTGGTACTACACATAGCCAGCAAGGAGTGCAAGACGCAAAATGTGGAAGATGTAATTTTCTTAGCTGCACAAAACACGATCGATTCTATCCACATTGTCTCCTCCAAGCTTGACAGTGCAAGCCATACTACAACCCTTGCATGGCATCGTGTCATCTGTGAACGAGATATTCAGCAGAATAGGGTTGTGTGTAAGCCTACAGAACTTTTCAGGCCAATGGGTTTGCTGGATTGGTGGTCTGAATTCCTTTTTAGATAACTTGAGTGAACTAATGGTCAAGATGTAACTTCTATTTACCGAAAAGGCTCTAGTGCAGTGTTCGTGCACTTTGTACTGTACACAGACAGCGTTAGAAAGAGAAGGCTATTCAAGTATGATGTTGTTCATGTTGTGGAAAGAGTCTACTAGCAGGGAGAATTTCTGCGCACCCAGTTTCTTAAGTTTGGGTACTTTGGGGAAAAATATTGTCCAACATGAATATCAGCAACGGGAACTGAGACCCAGTGTTTTCTTCATTTTTCTGATGTGGATGGATTGGCGATCATCTCTATAAAAAATCAGCCAAATTTCGCTATGAACAGGATATGAAGTAAAAAAAGTTTAAGCATCCTTCACATTTCAAGGCGACATGACAGCTACCCAATAGAGAAATATGGCGACTTTTCCTCAAGAAAAGTCTTTTTAGAGATTTTACCGCCAAGAGAATTTTTTTATTAAAAAAATGTTCCAGAATTCAAACGATTTTGGCCAACTGGCTAAATTTAGCCAGGAAAAAATAGGTCACAGCACGACTAGCTGCTTTCATGTACAGTGCCTCTGAGTAATTTTCAAGGGGGCGGTCCCCAATGTAAGGACATGACTTCAGCTCCCCGAATGTGTGTTTTTTAATCAAGTGTACAAATTGCTGTAAGTGTCTGTCGCACAAATCTGAACTGATTGAGTAATGACCGGAGCCTGATCAGCGTTGATCACTGTGGGTATATTCAGTCGGAGACGACAAAACTCCATCGATTTTGTCGCATGATCTCTGGGGAAGAATGTATGGCTCTGAAGAAGAATGACTCCAGGGTCCGGGAGTGATGTCTAACTACAGATTGGTCCAGTCGGACTAGCTTTAGCTTCCAGCTTCGCAGCTTGAGCTTTGAAGTTGACCATGATCTCTACCGGCTCAAGCAAGCCTGGCTCTGTCGTCTAGCGATTTAAATACCATGAGCACATAATCTTCATCCATGTCTTCTGAGGAGGGATAGCCTGACACGGATACTACATTTCCGGAAATTGAGTATTCCAAACCTGCAATAATATAAGGCATGACATGACACAAAATGATCAGATCATGATTACATCCATGCTTGCAGCAGAACTCCATATAAACTGGAGGTTATTTTGAAAGCTAGCGAGCTGCTATGGTTGAAATTTAGTGCGCTAGCTAGCTGGATCCAGGGTCACTTTTTTTTCTTCGCTTTGCCGGTACTGTTGCTGCAGGGACCTCTGTTTTGGAGGTACTTGGTGCTGCATCATCCACTCTCTCAGCCTGCTCCTACATACTACCAAGGACCAGCACTAAGGAGGCAATGCGTAATCAGTATAGCTTGAGTCAGATCACCCAAGCATAATCATGTACGCGGGAATTTTCACCTTAGTACCGGTCCCTTCTGCTCTATCACATGTTTCCAGCGTATTTAATATGCATGATGATTGAAGTTGAACCTTCGGGAACCCGAAAACAGAAGCAGTAATCTCTAGTACCATTGATGAAGGTTATATTCTTCACAAATTTATAATATGCTTATCAATTCGGCCATTATGTTTGATCTGCGGCTAAGTTTAGTGAGACGGTCATCATTTTTGACCGGTCGGTTTATATATAGGTCAGGAAATTGGAACTTACCCATTGATCTGCATGTCTTGCGAACTTTATCCTGTAGACTTCTGTTGTTTGCAAGACCCGGGAAATAGACTTCCATGCATATCTGTAACAGAATTTGAAAAGGACTCGATGTCAGAACAGTACAATTTAGCATCATATATAATTCTTTTGTGGGATTCAATTATATGAGAGTAACGGATCCGCACATGAGTGCACATGCAATTAGCGTTTCTGACTCCAAACTTTGCTTTGTATCTTTTTCATTCTGATCACTTGTTCGGCTGAATCCGGGATGAGGAGGCTTACCGGTGTGCTGGAAAGCTCTTCTGTGTCCAGATATTGATTCTGATTTGATCCATATGCCCACCACTGTAATTCCAACCAATTCCAAATATAATTCCTGTTATTCATGCGGACTTGGGCTAACTTCAAGACGATAACCTAGAAATACATAGATCTGCCAAATCCTTGAAACCGTCTATACCACGCCAGCTTGCCATCTAAATGATGCATATTGAGTTTCCTCCGCAGCTCATGACTGGAACTCAACTCTTGCAATTAAGCACATGAGGTACCTAAGGTGATTATTGTCGGCGTTCGTTATATAGTTGAAGAACATTTATCTAGAGAGCTAATTTGGTCTCGATAGAGTTATAAGGAATTTTACCTCATGGTGTGAAGCCATCGTGCTATCACTCTAGTCTTGTAACGACCCGGTAGATCTTTCGATTTAGGTGGTCACCAGTAGGCCTTCAATATGGTTTCGTTCTCACGAAATAAATAAATTGGTTTGCTCTAAAGGTATAGCTCGGTATCTGTCACATGCAAAGCAACTCGTCAGATTTCCTTCCGGCCTCAACCTAATATTCGCATAACATTATACTAGAAATTATGGAGTGGATCTTTAGACATAGGTACTACTGGTGGGTAACACTTACACACGAACTTGCAGCGACGTTGTTCATTCTAGTTCCTTAACACATGTCTCCGAAAGAATGGTACATTCTAATATAGAGCTTTAAAGTCTTCATATTTCAGGTTTGAGAGACGCGGATGTCCAGTTACGTCGACCCCAGGTGATCCCTAGCTAATAAGTCAAGTCCCAGATATAGTTAACTAAAGCGCTAGAACTTTGCCTCTAGACATGAGTGCAGCGGAATATTTCAGACTGAAACTTACAGGTTTGGGATGGAATCGAATAATGAGTTGTAGATCTGCCTCCGAAAAAAAACTGAGCTCGTGTAACCTTTAGAGTACGTCCGATATGAATTGAAAGGCTCTGACGGCGGGAAAATTGATTATCGGAATCGAAAGATTTGAGCAAGCGCGCAGGTAGCATGCAGGGAGAAGTGTGAAAAATGGTCGAAGGCTCCGAATGTTGTGAGAGCGAGGGATTAGTGATGTAGCCCAGGGCGTTCTGAGGATGATGAAGTTGGTGGTGATATTGGAGTATAGATACTTTTATATAAGCAGCGGGAAATCGTTGTTCTTTAGACTGCGTAGCGTAGCCAACGATGCAGACAATGATCAGGCAGGGTAAAAAACGAGTCGGTATGTCAGTCCTCAAGTCGTTTTCTCCGCCGTCGTAATTAATCAACGCGCTCATTCAGCGGGCGCTAAGAACCCCAGGTCAAAAGCTTGGCACGGCGCTCTATGGACCTCAATTGAGGATTTGTCCGTGTGGGTGAATGTTTTGACATCTGTTCAAAGTCAACGTCATGTCATCGTACCCGCGTCCGCCGAAATTGGCCGCTCGTCATGTCCGGATTGGAGGTAAACGCTAATGGTATATAAGAAGTAAGCTGTACTCTACACCAGTGTGGAGGCGGTTCTTTGAATTTTTAATGAGCCCTGGTTTCGGGTGTTTTAAAAAACAACAGGATCAAAAGACAGCCTTTTTGGGTATTTGAAAAATCCAAAACAAATAACCGCCGGCAAGATGTCAGTGGTAATTAATAATTAGGCTGCACTCTACACCAGTGTGGGGGCGATTCTTTGATTTTTTTAATAGCTTCTGGTTTGGGTTTTTGAAACAGCATCAAACTAGGACAGCCTTTTTTTGGGTATTCGAAATATCAGACACAAAGATCCGCCGGAGCTGGGTATTTGAAAATTCTCGCCTCTCCTGGACATTGTCCACTTTAGATTCTACAAGGGCAGTTTGATGTCTGACATACCTTAAACTCCGGAGGGTCGTCCCTGTTGTACTCTATGATTTCACTCATAGTCCAAATTGCTGACCAATGACAGGTCTGCAGAGAAGTCTTTTGTAATGAAGTCGACAGCAGACTAATTTCCTAGGATACTCTGAGTACACCTGCTGTTGTGAATATTGTCTCCTCTAGAGGAGGCACGCTATGCCTAGAAGAGGAAGGCATTAAATTGGCCAAGGGTCTTAAATGCAGCCCGTACCAAAAGTACTGCTGCGATTTTTTCCCCAGTCTGCCCTTTGCCCCTTCATTTTTTCATCTTGTGACAGTTTAACGTCTTCCCCTAGACGACACCTCTTACACCTATTCAGGTGCCTCCCGCTCCTGCCGACTCACCTACATTTAGGCTCATCACACCGTACGGAGACAAAATGTGCTTTTTATCATCTTGTCGACATTTGTTCCAGGATTATTCTATCCCCCTTATCAAAGACAAAACATGAAGACAAGGCTTGAGGTTATTTTTATTGAAGAAGGTTTCCACGTGGAGGGTAATGCCCACAACTGTGGCATTCATGAAATAACGAGCTTAGGGGAGAGGTGTTGTAATAAAAAGGAGAGGGGTTCATACATTCCTCATCTGGTCAATTCAGTAGTGATGAAACAGAATTACACACATTTGATAACAGTGAGTTACTCCAAATAACATGGACATCATAGACTATATATCGAAGAGAATCAATGCAACCTAATCTAGGGATCTCTCCAATCTCACTCTCATCACCTGAACAGGTCACTTGTAGCTTCCTCATTTGTTAGACACCCAGATTCCCACAGTGAATGATCTTGCTCCCATAGAAACACAAAAGGACTCACCCCTTATACAACAACTCCAATGATCATGAAACTTTACTGAGTTCATTAATCTCATAAACACCACTGTACTTGCCTCTTCCCACATAGTTGATGGGTTTCGATACTTTTACAAACAACTCTTCACACATAAAAAGTTTGACAAAAGCAATATTATGCTTCTCAACTAGATTCCCCATATCACCCAAAGTTTGCAAAAACAAAATATTGTTTTGGAATTCCCAACAAGGTATTCTCTCCCTAGCCACAAGACTACTAATCACAATCAAATTACGAAAACACCCACATACAACACAAATGAGTTGCCTTGTAGCCATTCCCAAAATCCCCAAAGCTCATCAAGGAATCAGGGTTTCTAGAGAGGGGCATTCTTCCCCATCCATAAAAACTTAAAGCCTAGCTAAAATCATTGCCATACAACCATTTGTTAAAAAAACTTTTAAAATGATAGATGACAAAAAGACAATCTTATCAATTTGGACAAGTCAATTTGGATCTACCAATGTGATTGGGTAATCAATTTGGACCTTGTCATTTGACTAACAAAATGATTAACATAATAACTAATTGATTGGTAGACATTACGCTATTAGATTAGGTCAAATTTAAACTTGAATTAAAATCATTTTTTGGATTATTATTTTACAAATTAGTAAGTAGGTACAAAAGTAAATAGGTCTAGGTAGGTTGAAAAAATGCATTTAAGTAGGTGTTACTTAAGTTAGGCTAAACTAGCTCACCTAATTTAACCTCAGTACTAGTGAATTACTTTGGTTTAACCTACGTACTTTAGTTTTTTAAGCATGCACATAGGTTGCAAGTATAAGGAATTGAACCCCAAATCTTCACAATGATAAACCAAATCCTTACCAATGGACTACACCATAAAAAATGTTAAACTTTTTTCAAGTTTTTTATTTCACACATTTATTTCACATCACTAAACATAATGGCTAAACTTAAACAACAACTAATGGTTGAACCTAATGACTAAACTTAGTATTTTAATTTAATGGCTAAACATAATGATTAAACCTTGGTTAAACTTAATGGATAAACTTCATGTCTAAATTTTTGTTAAACCTAGTACTTAAATCTAATGGCTAAACATAATCACTAAATTTTGGCTAAACCTAATTGATAAAGTTAATAATTAAAATTTCACTAAACTTAATGGCTAAATTTAATGGTTAAATATTATAACTAAACTTTGGCTAAATATAGTAAATATAGTAATTATATTTAAGCTAAACTTAATGGTTAAATTTAATGGTTAAAGTTAATAACAAAAATTTGGTTAAACATGGTGACTAAGCTTAAACTAAACATAGTGGCTAGACCTAATGGCTAAACATACTAACTAAACCATGGCTAAACCTAGTGTAAACCTAGTGATTAAACCTAGTGACTAAATCCAGTGACTAAATTTAGTGGTTCAACTTAAATTAAACTTAGTGGCTAAATCTAATAGCTTAACTTAGGTTAAACCTAGTGCCAAATTTAGTGGTTAAACATAATGGCTACACATAATGCCTAAACCTAATGGTTAAACTTAAATCAAACTTGATGGCTAAAATTTGGTTAAATTTTGGATAAACCTAGTTAGTAAATTTAAATAGGTAAGTCAGTGGATAAGTAGGTAAATAGTATGCACGTAAATGGGTAGGATAGTAGGTAGGTTGTACAAAGGTGCGAAAATATATGTAGGTAGGTAAGTAAATAGTAGGTGGGTGGATGGGTAAGAGACACATCTTTCATTAGCCAAAAGTAATCTGATCCCAAACAATCTCCAACAAATCTCCCACAAGGATTTGGAAACAATAACCTTAAATTCTAGAACTATTGGAAATTAAATCCTACAACCACCATAATATATTTTTAGGTTCATTGGAACTATTTATAATAATCAAATCAACTCGTTTGCATCTCCCATGACCAACACAAATTTGTTCCCCCTCACTTTTTGAGTACCAGAGATCAATTAGATCTTCACCTTTCAAAAGTAGAATCACCATCCTTACAACATTCACATATAAACATCTTAGAAACCCAAAAAAAAATAGTTAAAACTTGTTTGAATTTGTCTCCAAGCAATAGTTCACAATAACAACAAAAAATTAGGTTTTTTCTTAATTCACAAAACATCCTAAACCTTGGACACCACAAAGACAAGGAAGGAAAATCAAATAGCCACTTCATTATTTTTCCCCCCTAAAGGAAAGGAAGGAGAATCCAGAGGCGAATAGATTTTCTTTCCATGGTAAGATAGGTTAAAAGAATTGCAACTGCTCAATTATCGTTGAACAAAAAATATAGCGAAGGAAAATCAAATGGATGTTTAATGTTTTATCCCCACTAAGGATAGGAAAAAGAGAATCATGCAATTGCTTAATTCCCTTTCCCCTATAATGACAAGAAAGGAAAATTGGGTGGCGTCCTATTTTTCGTCTAATGTCAAGAATGGGAAGGAGAATTGGGCATTACCTAATTTTGCATCTTGTTTAAAGAGTGGGAAGGAGATTACCCAATTTTACGTCTTTTAAAAATAATGGGAAGGAAATTGCCCAATTTTGCATCTCGTTTACAAAGCAGGAAGAAGGATTGGGCTACCATTTGATTCTCCTTCTCGTTTATAAAATGGGAAGGAAGATCAATTGGCCACCCAATTCTCCTTCTCATTTAAAAAGTGGGAAGGAAAATTGGGCAATTGCCCAATATTTCGACTTGTTTATAACATGGGAAGGAAGATCGAACAGTCGCTTCATACTCCCACTCATTTAAAAAGTGGGAAAGAGGATTGGGCAGCCGCCCAATATTCCCACTCATTTAAAAATGGAAAGGAAGATTAGGAAATCGCCCAATACTCCCACTCATTTAAAAAATGGGAAGGAGGATCAAGCCACCCCTTGATTGTCACAACTTTAGCCTTGGGTTTGCAAACTTGTGTTTCAGATGTCCAAATGGGTCATGCAAGCCCATTTTAGACATTTATGTTTCAATAGGTTTCCAATGGTATAAAGAATTCATCAATCCATTAGATTTTGGCCCTTCCAATCACTCTTTGAACATTTGGGAGTTCACCTGGACTCCAACTCCCAAGGTGGAAACTCCCTTGGAAATGTGAGGGAAATTCCTTCACACTTTTTTTCACTCTCGAACTTCCTCTCTTGGCCCGCAACCTTGCAAGCCCTTACCTTGGTCGCGAGCTCAAGGTTAAGGTTGTGACAATAATCCTAATATTCGAAATTTAATTAAGGTTGATTATTAAAATAATTTAATTAATGTTAATTAATTGAACATTTATTATATTATATTATATTAAGAAGAAGATTAACACAAATTTAGATCCTTGGTAATGTAGTACATAGGAATAAGGTTAACCACGATTGTAGATTGTAAGATATAAATTTTGGTTCTTAGAGTAGTAAATCATGTTTTGCAATGAAAAATTAAACGAAATGGAGGAAAATATATTCACTAAGGCATTGATGGAATCAAATGACCATTGAATTTGAATCTAAAGATGTATTGGAAGTAATTTTTATGATTTTGCTTTCAAAGCAAAGTTGTGATAATTGCCTTTAAGGAAGAAACTGAAACCATAAGTGTGATGCATCTCATGAGTTGTTACAAAATTGGAAGCATTCAATTATCACAAAATTTGATGCAAGAGTGCTTGTGAAAATAGAAAAATGCACAAAAATAAAATAAAATTTAAGCACAAACTAGGGAAAATGAATAACAGATGAAAAGAAGTTGTAATGGGTTTTGAAACTCAAATTGTTTTTACACAACAATCCTAGTGAAACTAAATTGAAATGAGGCTACAAGATGATTTATAGGTTCTATTGGATTATGTGCAAGTTTTAAACATTATGACATTATATTAATGAAATTTGCAAAAAACACATAGAGGTAATGTTAATTGTCAAGTTGTTTAAAAGCTTTTAGAAGTTGTTATAGAAATTTGAAAACATGTTAGATTGCTAAGCTACTACACATAATGTACTAATGTCTTTTACTATTTTTTAAAAATAAAACTAAAGAGGTTGTTGAAAATTTGTTATTTTAAGCTTTCACACCAAAAATATTTTTGTAAAATTAAGCACGTATATATATTTTTAAATTATTTTCAATAATATTGTGAGATAAATGTAATTGACTTTATAATTATTTAAAATTAAAGTTTCAAGTATTTGGGTCTAAAGTGAGGATTTGGGGTTATTTTAATGCCACATGATTTTTAATTTAATTTTAATTTACTGCCATTTAACCTTTTAATTTTATTTTTAATTTCATTTTTACTCAAGAACCCTAAACCTTAAATGTGATGACAAAAGTTTTAAACCTTAGCTACAACACCCAAAACCCCCAAATAGTTACACAATAATACTAAATTATAAACCCTTGCACACTAACTTCAAAGGTTACCACACAAACCCCAAACCTTAAATCCAAAATCATACAAAAACCTAAAATTGCCCCTAAATAATTCCATAACAACAACCTTTAAGGTTACCGCACAAACCTTAAACCCTAAACTATAAAAGAAATGTTACCTTTCAATAGTTGCACAACAAAAACATATAAGGACACCACAAAAACCCTAGACCATAACACCAAAACCCTAAACCCTAGCTCCAAGACCCTGAACCCTAAACCATCAAAGAAAACCCTTAAACTCTTATAGAACAATGTTAAATCCTAAACTTTAAACCATAAAAAAAAACCCTTAAACCCTTGTACAATAATGCCAAATCCTAAAACCTATGCACAACAACCTTAAGGTTACCACAAAAGCACTACACCTTAACATCAAAACTTTAAACCTTAGCTCCAAGACCTTAAAACCTAAACCATGAAGAAAAACCCCTAAACCTTTGTACAACAACCTTAAAGGTTATGACAAAATCCCTACACCTTAACACCAAAACCTTAAACCCTAGCTTTCAAACCTTAAACCCTTGCAAAACAATGCCACATCCTAAACCTTATGCACAACAACCTTAAAGGTTACCACAATAACACCCTAACATCAAACCCTTAAACCTTAACCATCAAAGAAAACGCCTAAAGACTTGCACAGCAACGCCAAATCTTAAACCTTTACACAACAACATTAAAAGCTACAACAAAATCCCTACACTTTAACACCAAAACCTTAAACTTTAATTCCAAGACCCTAAACCATCAAAGAAAATGCCTAAAGACTTGCACAACAACGCCAAATCTTAAACCCTTGCACAACAACCCTAAAGATTACCACCAAAACCTTGAACCCTAACACCAAAACCTTAAACCTTAGCTCCAAGGCCTTAAATTGTAAACCATCAAAGGAAAACCCTAAACCTTTGCACAACAATGCCAAATCTTAAACCTTATGCACAACAATTTTATTAACTGCCACAAAAACATTACACCCTAACACCAAAACCCTAAACCTTAGGTCCAATACCCTAACCCTAAACCATTGAACAACAACATTAAAACCTTAAACCCTTGCACAACAATGCCAAATCCTAAACCCTATGCACAACAACCTTAAAAATATGTGTCATTTAGTATATAGTCAATTTGAATTAGAGGTTTGATAAAAGGGTGAATTGAAGTTGAATATTGAAGCCTAGATGAAGGGAAGAAATTTGGAGTTGAATGAAATAACCATTATGGTTTAGAGTTTGATTTTGGTAGGATACGTGATTCTTGCCTTGCCATTTTCATTTTGCCCACATGACAGAAAAAACCATTTCAAGCTTTTGTGCACACTTTTGACAAAACTAAAAATGTTTCAACATGGAATGGAGTTGATGTTAAAACTTTGATTGAGTTTTTGCAAATAATTTAATAAATAATTTTTTAATATTCTTAATATATCTCTTAAATATAGGATGCCAAATATACAAAAATGGCATGCCAAATTATGATCCACATTATAAAATTAAATAATTATAAGGTGGATGAAAAAGGATAATTTCTTTTAGTACCCCCAATTGTTTAAAAAAAAAACTTAGGTGCTTCCTAAAATATATAAGGAGTGGCCTCCCTAAAAACAAAAGATGTATTATCTTGAACCTTTGACTAAGGTAAGGAACAAATTTGTTCTTTGAATTTACAAAATATGTGAATAAAAATGTAGGGTCCCATATACTGGTTGTTGGGTTAAAATTTGAATTTGATTAAGTTTATATTATCTTGAAAACCAAAATACCAAATACATAAAATTTATATAAATACATGATATTAAGGGATTTAAAAAAATTTAAAACATTTATGTGCTAAACATCTTAAATATTAATTATTAGTAGGTTTAGTTAATAGACTAGGAGCATTTAACTCAAGAAATTTTCTATTATTTTCCATTTGTTTGTTCTACCTATTATCAATGGAATCTTTGTTTGATTGCTAATTATTCCCTTTGGAAAATAAGTTTGTTTGATCAACTTGTCATAAGATTATAACAATATTTTGATTCATGTGCCTTTTTTTTCATTTTCATCATTCATTCATAACTTAGATATGGTCTACTATTTAATTTACTAAATAATTGATTATTGAACTCATATATTTTTATGAATTGTTCCACAAGGTTTGTGAGATAAATTTGGTATTGGATCATAAGGAATTATCAACAACATCAACATACAATGTGCAAAGTCGAAAACACCATAATAAAATTGTTAAACCCATCATATACAAATGGGTGGGAGTGATCAATTTATATTTTATTGTGATTATGTGAGATGTTAAGCATCCTATATTACAGGCTAGGTTTTTTTGTTTCTATCAAATTCCACTTGTGTATTAAGTGGAACTAAGGTTAAACTTGACAATTGCTATTGTCTAATCTTATAATTTCATGTCTAAGTTGTAATGGAAATTACATTGGTCACAAAATTTGCTAACCCTACTTACAATAAAAGTAGGTTGTTGAAAGGCAATAAGGTACTTACTTTTGCACGTCCCAACTCACTATGCAAATGATGTAGTTTTGAAAGAGTAATCTTGATTTGCTTTTAAGCTCTAGGTTTATTAAAATTATTATTACAACATTTGTTCACATTGTTCAATGCGGAAGCTATCCATACCATCTTAGGAATCCATCAACAATTCCACCCTTCAAATTGCTTTAACATGAAAAAAATATTATATAAATTAATTCAACATCCAAAAATATGTTGAACCCATGAAAGATCTGAAGAAAAACTTAAAATGGTCCATACCTTTACTTCATCTACAGGAGTGTCAATTAACAATAAGGTTTTTCCAAGTTTCAAATTTATTGTTTAATAAATTTCTTTCATGTATGTGTTATATATTGGCAATTTGTGTCTTAACTTTTCAAATGTTTATAATTATCAAAAAATGTACATTTTGTTGGAGCATGTGTACCATATATGTAAAACTATATATATATATTTAAAACTATAAAAGGTTCAATCACAACACAAGGATTAAAAATACTTGTTGAATTTGATTTACATTGTACCAAACATGTCAAGTTATTGTTTAATTCATTATTCACGACATGATTTATGCCGAGTGCACCCACACAGGAACAGGTGTTTTCAAAATGTGAGTTTAGGGTCAACTATACCTTGCCAAGACCCATTATTTGGGGGATTGCCCCACCCTAGGCCGTTCTCATACACTTCAAAATGTTCATCAACAAAAATACACACCACCCCCAAGCCAGTTATTTCATGAAAGTTCCAGTTGTGGCCTTTACCCTCCACGTTGAAACCTTCTTCAATTAAAATAACCTCAAGACTTGTAAAATTCAAAAGTCCTCATGTTTTGTCTTTGATAATTGGGATAGATTACATCTCTGAGACAAATGTCGACAAGATTATAAAAAGCACATTTTGTCTTCGTATGGTGTGATGAGCGCAAATGTAGGTGAGGAGGCAGGAGTGGGGGAGGCACCTTAGTAGGTGCAAGAGGTGTCTTGTAGGCATATCGTGCCTCCTCATGAGGAGACAATATTCAGGACAGTAGGTATATTCGGAGCATACCAGGACATGTGAGACGCTAAATTGCCCCCCATGGAGCACTGTCCAGCGCCCTTTCTGGGCTTGACAGTGCAGCGTTGCGGAGAACCGTGTGGTTCTGCCGCAGGGTTTGACTTTTTGAGTGTGCAAGTTATTCAATTAGTTTTCTCAACGCTTGAATCTATGCCAGTGGTCTGCGGCATGTTCTTACTTGGCAGGTTCAGCTTTCGAATCCGATAAGCTGCTGCAAAACATAAAATAGTTCTTTATTAAAAAGTAATGTTCTTTTGAAGAATTAAAAAACATGTAGAACCATGTTGAATGGTTTTATGCAGAATCATGCAGGGCCCAGAAACATGTGCAAGAAGACAAGAAAAACAAAAACAATAGCCGGTCAGAGCTCCGTGGGGTTATTTAGCGTCTTGCCTAGGAAATTAGTCTGCTGTCAACTTTATTGAAAAAACTGAGAAAATTCTCTGCAGGTCATTGGTCAGCATTTTGGGAATCCTACAGTGCAACAGGGACGATCCTCCAGAGTTCAAGGTAGGTCAGACATCAAACTGCCGTTCTAGAATCTAAAGTGCAATGGCCAGGAGAAGGGAGAATTTTCAAATACCCGGATCCGGCAGTTCTTTTTGTCTGATTTTTCAAACACCCCAAAGAAGGCTGTTCTAATTTGATGCTGTTTCAAATACCCAAAACCGGAAACTATTAAAAAAATAAAAGAACCGCCCCCACATTGGTGAAGAGTACAGCTTAATTAATAATTACCATTGACATCTTGCCGTCGGGTCTTTGTTTCGGATTTTTCAAATACCGAAAAAGTCTGTCCTTTGATGCTGTTGTTTTTTTCAAATACCTGAAATCAGAGGTTATTTTAAAAAATCAAAGAACCGCCCCCAGACTGGTGTAGAGTAATGACTACTTGTCATATACCATAATATCTACCTCCAATCCGGAGATGACCGGTTTCGGCGGACGCGTATACGATGGCATGACGTTGACTTGGGTCGAAAATCAAAACATTCATGCCACACGGACAAGAGAAGACATCGATTGAGGTCCATAAAGCGCCGCGCCAAGTTTTGACCTGGGGTTGTCAACGGCCGCTGAATGAGTGCGTTGATTAATTACGACGGCGGAGAAAACGACGTGAGGACTAACTTACCGACTCGTTTTTTACCCTGCCTGGTGGTTGTCTGCGAGAACAACGACTTCCCGCTGCTTCTATAAACGTATCTACTCTCCAATATCACCACCACTAATCCCTCGCTCTCGCAACGCTCGGAGCCTTGGACCATTTTTCACACTTCTCACCGCATGCTAGGTGGGCGCTTGCTCAAATCTTTCGATTCTGATGATCAATTTTCCCGCCGTAGGAGCCTTTCAATTCATAACGGACGTACTTGATAGGCTACATTAAGCTGAGCTCAGTTTGTTTTCGGAGGCAGATCTACAACTGACTATTGGATTCCATCCCAAACCTGTAAGTTGCAATATGAAATATTCCGCTGCTCTTATGTCTGGAGGCAAAGTTCTGGCGCGTGACTTACTTATATCTGGGACTTAAGTTCAAGCTCTAAATTAGAATGTACACAGCATTCTTTCGGAGACATATGTTAAGGAACTAGAATGAACAACGCCCTTCCAAGTTCGTGTGTAATTGTTACGCAGCAGTAGCCACTATGTCTAAAGATCCACTCAAAAATTTCTAGTATTACAATATTATGAGAATATTATGCTGAGGCCGGAAGGAAATCTGACGAAATGCGCTGCATGTGGCAGGTACCGGGCCATTCCTTTAGAGCAAACCCATTTATTTATTTCGTGGGAACGAAACCATATTGAAGGCCTGCTGGTGACCAGCTAAATTACACGATCTACCAGATCCTTATAAGACTAGAGTGATAGCACGATGGCTTCACACCATGAGGTAAAATTCCTTACAACTTTCTCTCGACATTAAAATTAGCTCTCTAGATAAATGTTCTCCAACTAGATATAAAACGCCGACAATAATCACCTTAGGTATCTAATGTGCTTAATCGCAAGAGTTAAGCTCCAGTCATGAGCCGCGGAGGAAACTCACTTTTCGTCATTTAGGTGGCGTGGTATAGGTGTTGTCAAGGATTTGCTAGATCTAAGTATTTCTAGGCTATCCGCGTCTTGAAGTTAGCCAAAGTCCACATGAATAACAGGATTATATTTGGAATTGGTTGGAATTACAGTGGTGGGCATACGGATCAAATCAGAATCAATATCTGGACACCGAAGAGCTTTCCAGCACACCGGTGAGCCTCCTCATCCTGGATTCAGTTGAACAAATCATCAGAATGAAAAAGATAAAAAGAAAACTTTGGAGTGAGCAACTCAGAGACGCTAATTGTATGTGCGCTCATGTGCAGATCTGTTACTCTCATATAATAGAATCACACAAAAGAATTATATATGATGCTAAATTGTACTGTTCTGACATCGAGTCCTTTTCAAATTGTGGTACAGATATGCATGGAAGTCTATTTCCCGGGTCTTGCAAAAAACAGAAGTCTACAGGATAAAGTTCGCAAGACATGCAGATCAATGGGTAAGTTCCAATCTCCTAACGTATACATAAACCGACCGGTCAAAAATGATGAACGTCTCCCTGAACTTAGCTGCAGATCAAACACAATGGAGCTCAATGTGAGCATATTATAAATTTGTGAAAAATGTAGCGTTCATCAATTCTACGATAAATTACTGCCTCTGTTTTCGGGGTCCCGAAGGTTCAACTGCAATCATCATGCATATTAAATATGCTGTAAACATGTGATAGAAGAGAAGGGACCACAGTACTAAGGTAAAAATTCCCGCGTACATCATTATGCTTGGGTGATCCGAGCCAAGTTATATTGAGTACGCCCTGCCACGTTAGTACTGGTCCTTGGTAGTCTTTCAAGGATTTCATTCGCTTCTAGCCTGCTGTTTGTCCCCTTAATTCACCATTTCTGGAAGACTCCACACCGATTTCCTCCTCATGTGGAGCTCTTCCCTCTTCACATCCTATTATACCAATGAGGAACTCTTCCTCCATTTTATCCTGCATTTTTGAAACGGGATGAGTTTCACTAATGCACTCTGAATAAGAGACAAATTGAGTGATGAATCCAGGACCTAGTTGTAGGTGTTCACCACCTGCAGCCTCCACTTCATCAGCAGTGCTGGATATCTCTTCATCAGCAACTCTGTGAACCTCGTGAAGGGCCGGTCACCCGCAGGGTCTCGTACTCCATTAGTTGCGATGCTGAAATCCTTCAGACTTCCCAAAGAGCATTCCATCTCCATAACAACATCTGCCAGAACATTATCCGGAGCACACTCTTCAACAATCTCCCGTTGTTGTCTCAGAACTGGTCCCTGTTTCCCCTCATCCAACGCTTCCATGATGTCTTCATAAGCATTGCGTTCGGTGCCATTCCTCTACCTGGCGTTTAGGCTCAAGAGCCCCTTTCATCCTGTATCATTGGACTCTTGCCCTTGCAGTACAGTGGTTCAAATTACACACGAGCAGGCTGAGAGATTGGTTAATGCATCACCAAGTACTTCCAAAACAGAGGTTACCTCCAGCAATAGTAATGGCAAAGCGAAGAGCAAAAAGTGACCCGGGATCCAGCTAGCTAGCGTAAAAAGTTTCAACTGTAGCAGCTCTCTAGCTTTCAAAATAACCTCCAGCTCATATGGAGTTCTGCTGCATGCATGGATATAATCATGATCTGATTATTTTATGTGTTGTCATGCCTTATATTATTGCAGGTTTGGATTATTCAATTTCCGGAAGTGTAGTATCCGTGTCAGGCTATCCCTGCTCAGAACACATGGATGAAGATTATGTGCTTATGGTATTTGAAGCGCTAGACGACAGAGCCAGGCTTGCTTGAACTGGTAGAGATCATGGTCAACCTCCAAGCTCAAGCTGCGAAGCGGGAAGCTAAAACTAGTCCGACTGCACCAATTTGTAGTTAGACATCATTGCCGAACCATGGAGTCATTCTTCTCCAGAAACATACATTCTTCCTCAGATTTCATGCCACAAAATCGATGGAGTTTTGTCGTCTCGGACTGAATATACCCACAGCGACCAGCGCTGATCAGGCTCCGATCATAAGTTAATCAGTTCAAATTTGTGCGATAGATACGTACAGCAATTTGTACACTTGTCAAAAAACACACATTCGGGGAGCTGAAGTCATGTCCTTACATTGGGGACCGCCCCCTTGAAAATTACTTACTCAGAGGCACTCTACATGAAAGCAGCTAGTCGTGCGCTGAGTCATTTCTCCTGGCTAAATTCAGTCAGTTGGTCAAAAACTTTTGTATTCTGGCTAATGTTTTTCACAAAAAAAAACTCTAGGAAGTCAAGGAAAAAGATTTTGTTTTGAGGAAAAATCGTCATATTTCTATATTGGATTCCTAGCATTTAGCCTTGAAAATGTGAAGGATGCATAACTTTTTTAACCTGTTCATAGCCAAATTTGGCTTTTTTTTTACTTAAGATGATTGCCAATTCATCTACATCGGAATAATGAAAAAAAAAGAGGAAAAAAGACTGAGACTCAGTGCCCCTTATGCAGCACAAAGTGCACAAGTACCGGCTAGAACCTTGTCTGCAAATGGAAGTTGCACATGACCATGTTAATAACAACATTTTCCTTTTTAGCTTCAATTGTTGCTGTTCACAACACTAAAACGTGGCATTTACGACTACAAAACTAGTCACAAATGCCATTTGCAAATCATTGCAACTACATGACTCTATAGTCCAAAAGACCACTTTGTAAATGCCACTAATTGCTAAGATGGTCATAGTCATAACCAATATTGTAACTGCACCTATGACTATAGAATATTATTTATAGATAATATATAAAATATATATTTGTGTATATTATAAAATTATGTATATAGTTGATTATATAGTTGATTATAGTCAACATGGTCAAATTGGTCAACATGGTGGGAACAAGTATTAATCCTTGGACCTCCTTGAATTGGTCCAAGGCCTTTGCCATCCACTTACCACATTACATATGACACAACATTGTCACATAAAAAGTTTATCATGTTCCAATGTTTGAATGTATAAAAATATAAATTTTAAAATTTAATTTCTTTTCCAATACTTACTCAAATGAAAATACAAAGATGAATTATTAAACTTTGGAGCATAATCTACATATGTGGACCAACTAAAAATTCAAATAACAAATTTTGTCCATTGAAAATTATATTTAATTATATACTTATAAAGGTCACTATATATATAAATTTAATATGTTGTAAATTTATGAATCCTAAACCCATAGATAAATTTAATAAAACTTTGTTAAATTTGGCTTAAATAGCACGAAATTTTTTGAATTATGTTTTTAAAAAATTAAAGTAGGATATTTAAATTAAATTTGAATAGACTAAAGCTAAAGTTCATTAATTTGGTTGAAATTGGTGAAATCAAATTACATGAAAGCACTTAAGCTAAACATGGTCAATTAAACTTAGCTAAATTTGAATTTTTTTGGCAAATAAGGTTTTTTTATGTATTTTGTTAGAATTGGTGCCAATTAAGTTAATTTGAGTTCATTAATTTAAATTTGGTTAAACTAAACTAAATTAACTTACATATGTTAAAATATGTTACATTAAGTTAAAATATAAGGTTATTTATAATAAATTAGGTTATTTAAGATAAATTATATAAGCTACTTAAGGTAAATTAGCCTTATGTGGGTTAAATTAGGATTGGATCAAGTTAAACTAAATTAATTTAAATTAAACTAGGTTAAATTATATTAAATTAAAGATTATTTAAATTAAATTAATGTAAATTTAGTTAAGTTAAGCTTCTAATTCAAATTTGATCATGTTGATATGTATTTTAGTTTTTTTTAAGGACTTGTTGAAACAAGGTCAATTGATTATTTTAATATGGTTAAATTAGTCGTGTAGTCATATTTGTAGTTGTAGACTCACAATGATGATTATAGTCAATAAAATGATTACAAGTCAAGTCGACTTACAACTACATGATTATTTTGGGCAATAATTGCAACATGTCTTAATCATAGAATCCACATTTTGGCGTAGTGTGATTTTTCCCTAAACAAAACTTGAACCGCATCCTTATGGGCATAATCATAGAACTTATGTTCAATGGAATTGCAAATGAAGCATAGGTAAATGATGGAACATTATTTATTCGTTTTTCCCCTACTACACTTGTTACTGGATTTATGTTTAATTTTTACTCTAAATTGTGACGAAACTCCATTTACTACTATCGATTTTTTGTTTTTAAATTTGTTATTTGGGTTGTTGGGATTTTTGTGACAACTCACTTCTTAGCATATTCAACTTAGTACACTAGCCGCAAATGATATCTATTTTTTTTCCTTCAGCAACTTTTTTTAGTTCGGTTGGTGGTTCCAATAGTTTTTGGTATACATCACCCATACTTTCTTCACAATGATTGTAGCTTCTTTGTGTTTGAATAAGGTGTCCCTCTTCATTCCTACCATTACTATTTGAAGATACGACTATAATCATGTTTGAAAAAAATGGTCAACAAATTATCATTTACTTGAAATTAAAGGCAATTTGCTAGTTTTGGTATACTTCCACCTTTTCATCTTTGCTTTGTTTTATCACTTGTAATCCCCATCACAGAATTCATGGATCATGATATGGCAACAGTAGTTATGCAATTCGTTTTTCATAAGTTCGTATGAAATAAACACGGATGTCATTCATCTATTTATATTATTTGAACATAGATGTTATATGCATTGTTTAAACACGAATGTCATATGCTTGTTCATATGTTTAAACATGGATGTTGTATGTCTATTTGTGTTGTTTACACATGAAAGCTATGCACACAAATTTCATATTTGAATAATGCATGACATTCATGTTTAAATAATACAAACTCATGAAATAATAAATTTTGCACAAATTTGGAACGAACCCATGAAGCCTATAAATTTGTGATGCCATGTACACTTACTGATGTATGTTTGTACTTTTCGATAACAATCTTTGTGGGGATCGAAACTTTTTGATCACCACTAAAGGTGAACATTTCATGTGTTTTTGGAAATCCTTCAACAAAGGTTTTCTAAAACCATATGACATGCCCCCATTTTTGGTTGCCATCACATAGTGGGGCATGTTGGATGGCAACCAAAAAAATTCAATCACCATCCGACACACCCCCATGATAAGATGGAGATTGAACTTTTTTTATCACCAAAAAGGGCATGGGGGGGGGAAGGGTGATGATTTGTTTTTCAAAAATGATACTACATGTGCCCCCCTTTTTTGGCGACTGAAAAATTTCAATTGCCATTTAACATACCCGCACTATAAAATGGCAATTGAATTTTTTTGTTCGCTAAAAGGGGTGGAGGCCTATGCCATCATTTTGGGATTTTTTTTTATCCCTTGTTTCCCTTCTTGGTCGATTGAAGAATTTCAATCACCATGTAATTATGTGGGTGTGTCAAATGTTGGTTGAAATTCTTCAGCCACCATCCAACATAATTCAATGGCCACTAAAAAAAATTTGTCCCCACAAAAGGGGGTGACCAAATTTTTTCATTGCCCATCCTTATGGCATTTGAAATTTTCAATCACCACAAGGGGGCAATTGAAATCTTTCAATCGCCCAAGCCTAGGCTATTGAATTTTTTCAATCCACATATTTTATCCCACCCTCAAGGCAGTTGAAAAAATTTAGTCTCCCACCCCTACAACAATCGAAAATTTTCAATTGCCATCTTATTGTCATTATTTTTTAGATGGTAACCAAATTTTTTTAGTTGCCACAAAAAGGGAATCGTCATGTTTTTGGAAAGTTCTCATTGAAAGGTTTTCAAAGACATTTGCCATGCCCCCCTTTTTTGGCAACTAAAAAACTTTGATTGCCATTCAAGAGATTATGAAGGTTGGATGGTGATTATATGTTTTTGAATTGCCCACCATTGTGGGTGATTGAATTCTTTTGATTACTAGAGAGAAGGTGACAAACTTGTTTTGGTTGCCCAATTTTAAGGCGATTGAAAAATTTCAATTGCCATAAAAGGGGAACCTATCATATTCCCCCCCTTTTTGGTTTCTATCGAATGGTGGTGATCGAATCTAATAGTGATTGAAATGGTTCTGGTTACCATTTGGTAATGATAACTAAATCCATTTCAATTGCCATCTGACTGGCCCAAAAAATCACATGTTTAAAATAAAGTTAAGTAGTTTTTTTAAAATGCAAGTAGAATTGTTTTTACTTTCTAAGCTATCAAAAGAAACAAAATAGGCTTCAAGTAGATGAAATATTGGATTTAAATTTTTTTTGGTTAATGGGCATTTAACATTTATTTATGCACTTTCAATTTTCAAGGTAAAAGTAATAATATATCAAAAGTTTAATTTAAAAGTATTTTGTAACACAATTCCACCCATCAATTTCAAAAATGTTTTTTACCTATGTTTAGTACATTAAAGTTTTCCAAACTTTGTATACAACATACTATAAACACAATATTGTGCACCATGATGGTTTAACAATGGTTGAAAAGGTTTTGATTTTACTTTCTTGCATTTATGTTTAAAAATATGATTGCAACTACTCAAAATCATTTTTTGTGTAAATGATCATGCTTTTACAGATGAAGAAAATATTGGAAAATGTTCAATGATAGGTACATGCTTAGTGATGAATAGTTTTACCTAAATGTTATGTTGGGTGTTCACTTGTGTGGGGAGGGTTTTTTTTTTGTGCCGTGTATTAATCAATAATCAAATCGAATATATGTGCATACATACCCATCAAGTTTTACTTTTTCAAAACCTGGACCCCCTTTCTATTCAATATTTTTTAAAAATGAACACCCACCCCCAGCTCATAGTTGGTGATTTTAAAATTTTAAATATTTGTTATTAGACCCAAATCAAGGAGAATACTAATGCAAGGTTTCTTTCAAAAACTTGGATCAATAACCTTTTCATACCCATAAGAGGTTACAATTAAGATTAAGGTTAGGTTTAAGGTTAAGGCAATTCATTAGCACTAAATAAGAACAATGAATTAAATATGACATTGGTTTTGACATTGTTGCAAAATGATGCCCAATAAGAAAAATATTTTCAATTTTTTTTATTATAACCCAACCTTTCCTTAGGGAAGAAACAGAATGGTAACCCCAACCATGTTCCCTTAAGGAGGAGGGGACTAGGTTGCCTCAAGGAATGACTTCCCCTAGGAAGCAACTTTTTCAACAAGAAAAGGACTAATTGCCCCAAGGAACAACTTCAAGAAAAAATGAGTAAGTTGCCTAAAAGAACAAGTTTTTGAATGTTTGACAAGAAATTACAAGGGGTAAGCTTTGTTTAAATAAAAAGTTCTTTATGCCATTGGAAAGTTTTTAACATAGGCATCTCAAATGATCTTGCACTTTCGATTTGAAATTATAAACTAAAAGTTATGATGAAAACATAAATCAAGGGTCAAAATTCCCAAGTTTTTTTTTCCCTTAGGGTGAAAGGGATTAATTTACCTTTTCCCATGTGGACAAAGTGACAAAGTTACATTGAGGAGCAATTTTCCCTAGGAAAATTCTCAAATATTTGACAAGAAAATTAAGGATAAAATTTGTCAAAATCAAAGATTTTTTATACCCTTAAAAAAATCTTGAAGTGTAGATATCTAAAATGACCTTACATTTTCCATTCAAAGCTATGAGCTAGACTTGTTAGGTGCATGCACAAATGGGTGGACCAATTTGGGTGTTATGTAAACCAATTCTGCCTTGTGGTTGCCATTGCAATGCCCATGTTGCTTTATATGTTTTAAAATTTATTAAAATGGACTTGGTTTAAAGATCTTAACTTGAATATCTACATGATGCACAAAATCATTTTACAAAAAAATTTAAAATCATAAAAGCCATGGACTTTTGAATTAAAAATTCATGGATTGCACCTCTTATTACCATTTCTATGTGGATTATGCTACGGTCCATTGAATAATGGGGTGTGTGTTAGGGACTTGGAATTAGTAAAATATAATAACAAAGAAGAGTAAGAAAAAAAATTAATGAATTGAATTTTAAAATTATATTTATGGACTTTTAAATGGGTTAATAAAGAGGATTTTTTCATACTTACCCATATCGTATTGGAGGAAGAAATATTTTATGATTTTTTTGCTTAGATTTAAAAAAAAATGGAAACTCTAGATGTGCCATTAATGACATGGAAAAAATATGGAAGAAATCAATGTAAACTAGTGTAAATTAGTTGTAATTTCCAAAATTTAACCAAGATTTTGAGTAAATAGGGACTTTGGTTCTATGGCAAATTGGTCCACCAATCTGTGCACCTACCTTATTCCTAACAACCTTGTGCAAAGGAGTTTTTTGATAATGAACTAAGGGAACTTGTAGTTTGCATGAAACGACACATTATGGAGGTTTTTATACCTTTTCTACATGCATTTGATAGGAAAAGGGGCCATAGTATGTTCTTTGATGTTTAACATTATAAGAAAAAGGGGTGTTTTGCAATTGGCCCTACAACTCAATATTTGAGTTGTAATGAAGATTTGCAACTCATTGTATTTCTACATTGTGCGTGCTATTAGACAAGTCTTATGAGTTGCAACTCATTGTATATACAATGCAATTCAATTGCAACTATGTTGAAACAATTCATTTTCAACTAGTATGCAATTTCACAACTAGAACCACGATGTCATGTTGACATTACTAAATTTCATCCATCCATTAAAAATTGACACATGGCGTTATGAGGATTTTTGGATTTAAAGATTTATTTTTTTTGAAATATTAATCTCCGTCATTTATTATGATTGTTAATGATGGTTTGAGATTATGCATGTGGCACAATAAAAAATACCACATGGCATATTAACTGAATTAAAAAAAGCTTGTTGGATTTCATTAATATCCAATTGATGTTGAAAATTTCAAGTGTGGTTTATCTTGGTGGCACAAAAAACAAAACAAGTTTTGAACCCTTGTTATATTAGTGTGACATATACTTGACATCCTAGCCAATCAAATGGAGACATAATGCATATTTTTTGTTGTTGGCATTTTGACTACACTTCAAAGATGTTGTCTTCAAATGGAAAATATGGACAAGTTAATATTTGTCCACCAAAATTGAACATTTAATTCACATATTGGTTACTTGAAACCCATTGATGTTGCATTTGCATGTGAGGTGGAATGTGATTTGATGGTAGAGCTGGAAGTTGAATTTGAAAACCAAGTCAACAATGAAGATTCTTTATACTTGCATGATTCTTCTTAATTCCACATATTTCTTATGTGGAGGTGGTTTGTTCGTGTTTATGCTAGGTTGAAAATGATGAATGGAAACATTTGCTAAGTTGTGGGTTTTGGGCAACTCTGTTATGATTCCATTCCATTATGTGAATGCTTCATAACTATCTAAAATTTGTAGTGGTCGTTGCACTTTAAGTGTTTTCTATCATTTTGTCTTAAATCTTAAATGTCTTCTATTAAAAAAACATTTGTCTGTGTCTTATGTTCTAATTGTTAAATGTCTTTTATCTTTGTGACCTAAGTTTTAAATGTCTTGTGTTTGTGTGTCTTCAATATTCTAAGTGTTTTTTGTCTTTGTGTTTTCAAGCAGTTAATCCATAATTATGAAATTCTTGGTGCAGGAATGTTATGGAAGCCCAAAGAAGCACGAATTTTAACGAATTTTATAGATCAATCGGTGAACATTCGGTAAACATTCGCGGGCATGTTAGGCTTACATTATTAAGCTTATATCCTGGATGGACAAATTAGCTTGTCCTAACTTTACCATCAAGCAAATTCGGCAGGACAACAGATACCAATGAAGTCACTTTCTAGCAAATGCTGAATGAATCTTCCTCAAGCTTTTATATTGTTGATCAACTTTAAAACATTATCAGACTTCTATCCTGGATGGACAAATCAGCCTGTCTTCACTTTACCACCAAGCATATTCGGCATCATACCACCCAAAAAGATTCAAGAAACAAATGCATGCAGTCAAGCCTTACATCAGAACTAGTTGAGCTGCATACTAGATCTGATTGGACTGCATAAACTAGAAAAAGTTTTGACCTGACTGCAAAATCTAATAGCTTTTAAACTTTCTTGAGCTCCAGCACACCAAATTCACAAAAAAAAGGACATAATCCAATATTTTGCCAAGCTCACCCATGCTTCATTCTTCCTCCAATTCCTCCTCTCCACTGTCCCATGCCACCATCTGCTCCTCATACTCGATGTTGTTCACCTTGTTGATCAGATGCAGGTTAGAGAACACCTCCACCAGATCGTTTGCCCTGTTTGGTCGTAGACGATTGTGCTTTTTGTTGTGGATAAAGTCGTAGGTGCTCCAGTTTCTCTCGCACACAGACGCGCATGAGATCTAGCTCAGCACCTTCTGCGCCACGCTCTGCAGCTCGCGACATTCTGAGCCAAATTCCACCCACCACTTCCAGCCTAGCAACTTCTTAGCACTTGCCTTGACGAACAGGCGACCAAACTCTCCCTCCGAGTTCTTGTACTTAGCTAGCTATTTGATTGCCTTGACCTGATCCTCAACGTCAGGCAGAAGCTTCTCAACAATGTTGTGAAACCCTCGCATCACTTTTACGTTTCTATGCTGCCCGTTATCTGGAGACTAATACTCCGGGTCAAGAACATACCCAGTGGCATGCATGTCGCTGTGCAGCATCTCCCAGCGCTTCTCCCAGATTGCATGCACCTATGCATACTTCTGAGCAGAGACCTTGATCCTAGGATAGTACTCTGAGGTGCCATCCCTCAGGGCCTCCAGTTCCTGTTCGCAATTGAACATTGCCACATAGACCTTTCTTGCGATTGGCACCCCCCGATCGCACTCCCGCAGCAGAGCCATCGTCCCCTTTGTCAATGCTAGCACCTCTTCCAAGTTCTTCCAGAATCCACTCCGCAAGACACAGTCCCTCACTTCGTCCCCGTCATCCGAATGATTGGACTTCCCGTTCCACTCCTTCCACTCCCGGTCGACAACCAGCTCTTGCAACACCTCTCTCACCTCCAGCATGCGGTCCAGCATGATGAAGTTGGTGGCAAAGCGCGTGTCCCCCGGCTTCAACAGATCCAGCGCAGACTTCCCGCGAAACAACGCCTGACTCTGGTGGTGATTTGTGATGAATTTCACCACCGCCTTTGCCTCTGCAACCACCTCTGCAGCCCATGGCAACTTCCCCACATCTTCAAGG